>JGI24508J20089_1000102_pt1 | contig 127821 bp, 142 predicted proteins | sample LinPmetageLP24_FD_20089 | JGI IMG/M metagenome (IMG submission 20089)
CCCTGCAGATTACAGAGAGAGAAGAAGCAGCGATCATCTAAGATTCATCTTGCTAGCTGTGCTGTCCAGCCGCTGTCTGGTCGCATCTATAATCAATTTCCCACAAAGGTTGGTCCCACGGAAAAGAAACTCCAGTGAGACTTTGGCTCAAGGATACCAGATCACATACGTGGCTTTCATCGCGATATTTGAGTTAGGCTCGCTCTTGTCTGGAGTGGCAGGTTCATCCAACATGCTAATTATTGGCCGAGCCATTGCTGGGATTGGTGCGTCAGGCCTGATGAATGGTGGCTTGACCATCATACGCTTTTCTGTGCCGATGGAAAAGACTGCATGTAAGTGCTCCTCCCAGATTCAACTAGCAGTAATTTCTAATTCCACATTTCGAAAGCATATCTTGGTGCAATGATTAGCAGTGAGTGAACACTGCTTCATGTCTTGGCGACTCTCCTCGATCTATTTTGGGTGCTGACAACGTTCCAGCGGCCCAGCTAGGGATACTTCTTGGTCCGCTGATCGGAGGAGCTTTGACAGAATATGCTTCGTGGAGATGGTGTATGTGCATCTCTCATCCGCGTACAGTTATTGAAATTGGAGTTTCTTCTAAGACCACCATCCAGGCTTCTACATCAATCTCCCCCTAGGCGCCATTGTCGTGCTCGCTCTATACTTCATTCGAATCCCCGACCACCGTCTGCCCAGCGACATAAAACCCAAACTCCTCCCGATACTACAATCCTTTGACCTTGTAGGCTTCGCCATCTTCGCTGGCACGGCGATCATGCTTCTTTTAGCAGTCGAATGGGGAGGTAACAAATACACCTGGAACAACGCAACCATAATCGGATTGTTTTGCGGTTCTGCATCTGCGCTTGTTGTCTTCCTGGTCTGGGAGCATCGAAAAGGCATGAAAGCTCTGTTACCATTGGATATCTTGAAGCAGCGAATCGTGTGGACGAGCTGTCTGCACATGTTTTTCATCTGTGCGAACATGATGACAACGAGTTATTACATGGCTGTGTATTTTCAGGCTGTTCGAGATAAGTCTCCCACCATGAGTGGTGTTTACCTCTTGCCCTCTGTGCTCAGCCAGATGGCTCTGGGTATAATAGCTGGGATTCTTGGTCAGTGTCTACTTTTGCTACTTCTGTTGATGAATCTCTGACGATACGATTGCAGTCACTCGCCTCGGATATTACCTCCCATGGGCAATCGGAAGTGGGGCTTTAGCAACGATCGGAACCGCTCTCCTCACAACCCTCACCCCAACGACATCAGTAGTCAAATGGGTCTTCTTCCAAATCATAGCTGGCGCCGGTAGAGGAATGGGGATACAGATGGCATGAGGACCTTTTTACTCTGTCAACCTGCCTTCCCACACCCCCACAAAAAAATACTTCCATTGTCTCCTTCTCTTTTTCTTGAAATTTTGAACTTCACTAATAACTTCTTTCCCAGCCCATCATCGCCGTCCAGAACTCCCTTCCACCTACCTCTATCTCTCTCGGCGTCACAGCCGTCGTCTTTACTCAGCAGCTCGGTCCCGCTCTATTCCTTTCTTTGGCGCAAACGATCCTATCCTCAACCTTGAAGTCTCGACTTCCCGCCTCCATTCCCAGCGCAGATGTTCAGCGTGTAATTGATGCGGGTGCGACGGGATTCCGGGATGTGGTAAGTAGAAGTCAGGCGGAAGGGGTAGCGAGCGTGTATTGCGAGGCTGTGGATAGGGTTTTTTATATGGGAACTGGGGCGGCTGGATGTGCATTTTTGGTTGCTTGGGGAATGGGGTGGAAGAGCGTTAAGAAGGGCAAAGTGCCGAGCGATACTAACAAAGTCATGGGAGATGAAGGAGGGAATGTTGAAGGAGGGAATACTGGGGTGGTCAGAGACAGAGATGATGCACTGGTCTGAAGACGGAAGCGCACAAGATTTCTTTCGCTTTGACAGATTATTGGGAAGCATGTCACGATCACCTTTGGAATTTCTCTTTTTCAGGTATATACTCATTATCAAGTTCTTAAAATGTGCTCTATATTCGATTTGTGGCTTGGCAATTCTAGAGATCATTATTCACTTTCTGTCTTAGCGAGAACGTCGAATACTACCAATAGGCACAACGTGCCGGTCACTCAGTGACATAACACACAGTGACCTGTCCAGTTGCTGTCCCAGCCGGGATCAAGATTGGCATTGGGAGCCTACCAAGATCAAACTCGACATTTGGCATCCTCGCCACCTCCCCACCTCCCGTATCATCACCATTGAAAAGCAACTCTGTCTCCCGTAGAGTCCCGTTCACAGCTTCCATCTCTCGAAAGCTCAAGATCCCCGGGAAAGTAGCAGCAGGATTCAATGACTTGAAAGCAGCCTGGGATCCCAACCAATGAGTAGGAGTGTAGCTTGTCCCGAGATCGTGTTATCCAGCTGGATGACAATCCCACCTCCTGGTGAAGTGCGCGCGACCCAAAGTGAGCTCCTAATCTCCCATCTGCACAACAGCTGTATTAGCAGGCTCAGCGCTTACATCCTTCGGATCGTCGAAGGAGAATCCAATCATACTGTCCGGGTCTCCTGCGCTTTGAATAAGATGTTAGAAACGTTTTTGATCAGGGCGTAAGTGCAGCCAAGTGCTGAAGTGGAGGGCTCTAATGTGTCAATTCCGAAGGGTGAGGAGCCAATGGCCTGATGTGCACCGATTGCACTCCAGATACGACGGACGCCGTAGTCGTCTTGTCGCTGCTCCGGGACAAAGCGTGGGTAGTTTCTGTGGCTGTAGACTGCGTGTGTGCCCTTGTAGTCGCCCAAGTATACGTCTGCTACGAGGATATCGAGGGAAGGCGCGAAAATCTGCCAAAAGTCTCTAGGAAAGGAATTAGCCAAGTAGAATTTGGGAGTTTTGTGGGGAACGCATACAAAACCTCGCTCAGTGCTCCACCGGATGGAAAGGGGCTACCAGGCGGAGGAACTGGCGCTCCTGGCGGGATCTTCATGCCATTGAAATTTGTATATACCGGCAACGAATATTCCTTTTTCCCTGCCTCTTCAACAGTATTCAGGTAGCGCGCGAAACCATACGCCAAGGAAAGCTCATCTGTGTCAATATTATTGTCAAAGACAGCCTCCTGTGCGGTATTCGTTACGTTAGTCGTGGGCGTCCACGTCTTTTCCAGGGATTTTGTGATGTCGACGTGCAATTTTTCCCATTCCTCACGCAATAATTGGAGGAACACGTCCGGGCTGGAGAGGTAAAGATTGCACTGGCTCCCGAACTTCGATCGCGTGAGTCACCCACGAGGCCGGATTCGTTCTCGACTTGTACCATCAGCACCGTGTAATGCCCCTCATCGAGTTCTTTGAGGTGTGCCATGAAAGCAGAGAAAGGTTTTGTATCTGCAGTGAGAGTTTCTGTCCCGAAGACAGATAGAGCATCGGCTATGACTTAAACTTTCGGTCGGATTGATTTTCGCTCGTGGGAACCGTGTTGTGTTGGTTTTGACCCATGGAGGCACGTATGTCGAAAGCGCTGTATATTGTGAGCCAATTTTCTTTTCAGTCTTCTCCAAGCTTCCACGCCTGCTTTATGTCTTGAGACCTACCTTTTTTGTAAGCTCCCAACCACAACACGATCAGATTAATATTATGTGACCTCGCATCCCGAAAAATTTGATCGAATTCTGAGAAGTCAAAGGCCCCTGGTGGTCCCTTCCGTCTGCTCAAATTGTTCCCATACGAAAACAGCAAGTAGGGTATTGATGTTCATACTTGCGAGTTTCTCCCATTGCGATGCCATGTAATTCGCGGAAGAGGGCGACGAATTGTGCAGCTGAGCTCCACAAACGAGGAATGTTGACCCATTGACTATCAGCTGTTTCGTGCTACCACTTGGTACAGCTTGGAGGTGAGGTATCCGAGAGTTCGTGGAGTTTGTGGCTCGCTTACTGGGCATGGAGCTGTTGACAAGCTGTGGGTACAGAAATAGAAGCCAGAGCCAGATCGTAGCTAAGTTGAGGAAAGGCCTCCGCACAGTGATTGAGGGAACAATTTTCGCTTGCTACTCTGGAGAATAGTGGACTCAGTGATGATGGTGAATAATTCAGCCAGGCATCGTGGTATATATACATTTTTCTTTCTCTTTTGGATGTAGGGTGAGAGGATGCGAAGTATGACAGACATTTCCTTGGGTGAGGATTGCGGAGGTACCAAGGCTACGGTATAGGCAGTCCAAAAGGATCATGGACCCTAGATTTTCCTCGCCGCTAGTTTCTCTTACTGTTGTATACAAGAGGAATCATGTCAATATCAAAATGTCGTCGAGATATAAAATGGGCTGTAAAGTGATGAGTAAAAGAATGTGCCGCCCGATAGCAATAACAGTGCCCGACACATTATTAGGGCGCCGGTACAAGCGATTTGCATAACATGATTTACACGCTAATTTTTAAGCGACCCCTCGCAGTGAAATAGAGGTTCCCCTCACACATTTGCCATATTCGCGCCCTTAATTATAATTTAACAACGCAACTTTCAAAACAGTTCGCAGATACGTCAAATTAAAGCCTACATTTAGTGCTTTTCAAATTACTATTCAAGTTGGGCAATTTATTGATTGCATAGAGTGTGGTGTGCGGCTCGAGACCAGGAAAGACTTGCTAATCCACGCAGAGAGATTTCACGGGACAGTTTCACGAGTTCCGGCCGAGCGACTGATTGTTCAGATTACCGTTTGTTCTTGGTTAACTTACCGAATGACCTTGAGGGTAAGGCCGAGAGCTGAAGTGTGCAGCGTCGATTGGCTACTTTCTTTTCTTGTTTTAGTTTTAATAGGCGCAAAGGTGATCGAATTGTCTTAACATCTCATGCTTTGCTGTGGGTTGAGGTGGTCGCTCTATGAGCGTGGTCTGAATCTTATTAGGATATCACGGATGTCACCCCGCAGCACACGGTCAACCGCCGGATCGAGAACACTGAACTAGAACACTGTACTGGTGCAGGCTCCCTGCGGCTATGTTGGGGTCGCCTCACCCTACTGCCTTGGCGTTGCATAGCCTCTAGAGCTCTCTTCCGAGCCACGGATGGGTTCTGCAATGGTGGTCATGTTGAACGTTATGACCAAACTTGTTAGTCTCAGGGGCTTGAAATAGCTAGAATGTCTTGATTCGATTTTCCGATTCTTCCTAGCTACTATCCTGTATTCCATAAGAAGAATGCTATGTCCTTCGCTGTTTTTAGTGCGTCTGCAACCCGGCTGAAAAGACCTGGCACTACCACAGCGTCGCCTTTATCTCGACCTTCCTCGACGCAGCTAGGTACGATGTCTGTCGCAGTCTCCAAGGATGGCAAAATGTCCGGCGAATTAGCTAGGTATAGCCAACCATTGCCCTCCTGTACTTTGTCTTCCACCACCCCCAGAACATCTTGCTGGTATCTGAGCATCGTCGATGGCAGGATTGTGGCGGCTTTACTTGTGGCGGTAAAGCTGTTCCGAGTCGGAACATTGCGACGCACTAAATCCTCTACCGTAGGAAGGTGCTCTATGTCTTTGTCGTCGTGGTCCCCGATGTCCGTTACGGCAAGCTGCTCAACATTGTCCTGGAAGTGAATGCGTCGCTTCTTGTTTAGTGCTAGAGTGACGGGGAGGAACTCATCACTGTAACCTTGTCTCGATAGTGAGGGTTTAAGAGATGATGACCTATAAAGCGATAGCTGGAGCATGATCTCTAACGCGCTTCGCTTCTTGAGGATAGGTTTTGTATTAAGCACAAGGTCCAACTCAAATCTCCCCGTTCCTGATAAGGCCGTAGATGAAGCAGACGACCTGCTGGAGTATCCTTGGAGCGGGCCATACAACCATGTCACATCACAGTCTTTCAGCCTTTTGTGTTGACTTTAGCAAAGTTATGTGAGCACAGAAGGACATAGACCAGGAGGTGCTTACCAATTCAGATTTTCAGCAGGCACCGTGGCCAAGTGATGCTTTGACTTCATCCATGCTCGCCAGGATGCGTTATAGAGTCTTGCGCTGTTCCCGTAACGCTTTGTTTCAGAGACTACATATTTCCACGAAGCCAAGATATCCTCTTCTTTCCAGTCATGGGAAAGATAGTCGACATATACCGATGGTCGAACCCGCATGAGCTTATCGTCTTGAGCATACTGGTTGTGTACAGGCATCAGGTAGTTTCCTCTATCGACATGGGGCAGCTGTGAGATGGCGCGGTCCGTATTAGCACGTTGACGGGCTAGTGGTTCGAGATCTCCAATCTGTTCGTGGTGTCTGTCGCCGCCAGCAGGCGGCAGTTCTGCAGAGGTCTCTCGTTCCTCATCAGACTCTGCGTTTAGTAGTAAGCCGGGTGCTCCATTGTTGTTGCATCTGGCCCTAATACGCGCGTTTCGAACAGATTCCAGGGATTGATGATCGGCAATTTCTGTGAATTGGGAATATGAATGCTGAAGTGGGAGAGTCGTTGAGGGCTAAGGTGCATGTGAGACGTCTGTCATGTTGTGTTCGAGAATCAATAAGATGCTGAGCAGGAGACCGAGTCACCGTGGCTAAATCCTACGAAGTAGATTCGAACTCCGTGATAATGCTACACGAGAAGTGGTTACTCACTCCTAAATATGAGTTTAAAAGCGAGCAATCTATAACACAGGTAGCGACAGTCTATGCAACCATTCCGTTTCTTGGTCAGAGAAGAACTTGCCGAGGAAGTGGAGGAATGCGAAGGCGGAGAGAGTGCAGGTAAATGCAGTTGATTTCCGTGTATGCAACATGCAGGTTTTCGCCAACAGCCTGATAGAAGAATTGGATAGGTTAGAAAATTAGCAAATAAACCGGGGAAGTAGACAGGCGAACCAGCGCTTCTTCATCTATGTACATGCATTTAACATAGATTTAACATAGACAAGGCGATACCTTTCCAGCTCCATCCGCATCAACATGTAGCAGGGTTGGGCGAACGAGGAGGGCATCGATGGATGAATCATTTGCTGATATCAACCAGATCGGCCTCTGAACCAATCATTATTTCACCCCCTCCCCTCCCCCCCCGCCCAGCAGGCAGCAAATCTGCCGATCTGTCAAATGTCACCTAAGCTTATCTCAAAGCAATCTGACAAACCTTGGAACGTGTGGTAAAAACGAAACTAGTATGCATCAGATGAGGGAAAAAACAAATAAATGCAAGGCAAGGCAAAGACATGCAAGCAACGTTCACGTACCCTGCACATGCAAGGAATGTATTGTGTGACGCACCACCAGCATTGAGCCGAAAGGAATGGAGTTTTTCGTGGAGGTCTTAAAAACAGCTCTCGGCTTACACGCACTTAACGTCTCGGTTACTCCTGCCCTCGCTACCGGTACTGCATGCCTGAGCATACTAAAATCATTCTCCGAAGAAGTAGTGCCGATGACGTTTAGACTAGCTTGGTAGGGCTGCATTTGGACCCTGAACCGTTCTGTGGACCTATCAGATATCATCCCTCAACGACAATTACATTTAGCTAAGAAATTATTATATACAGCACACAACACGACTCTTCTCTACCTCATTTGATCTCTTGGTCAAAGCATTAGACCAATAGAGGCCCCATGCTTCTGCAGGTAATACTTATAACTAATTATATGGCCGGGCATACCTAACACGGCCAAACTGACCGCTAATCTCACTTGGGAGTCATTGTGCTAGAGCCAACTTCCCACCACTTTGTTCGAGCCCTCAAAATTCGAGGCCCTCCTAAGTCCTTCAACAATGGCCACGCCAGCGTCCACGGCCGACAATGCTACTCTCCCAAATCCCTCTGTCGCTCATTCCAAAGCCGCGCCTTCCCCACCTCTCTCAGCCTCAACCACATCCTTCGACTCAGAGCGAGATCGACCTACAAGGCATAAGAGGCCCAAATTGACAGGCCTTGAGCGATCATAATTGTGTCGAGAGGCCATCCAGAGATTGAGATTCAAGAAGAGGGATTCCCGCCGGATGACGCGAGAACGATGAGTCCGAGGAGGAATTCAACAGAAGTGAGCATATTGGAGGAGGAGGCTAGACTAGCTTTGGAGGAGTATGCCATTCAACAACATCCGATCAGTGTTGGAGGGGCTAAATGCTAGTGAGAAGCGTGGGTGGAGTTTTGGAAGCGTGGTGAGTGGTCAGTTCGCGCATCCAATGAGTCAAATTTCTAAATCTGGCTTGCTACCCCGCATCCGCAGTCTCTTGTCCAATTGACAACCGTTCCACCAAACACCTGCTAAAGCGGTATCCTCCGATAAACCGCTTCAAGTAGCATGCCTAAGCGATTGTCTCACGCCTTTCATTCTGGCGCAAGACTGGGCGGTGAGGCTAAACTTTGGGTCTGCACTCACGTAGAGCCACGCTTCGTGAAGTTCGCTTAGGCGAGATGTGAGCCCCCAGAGAATCGGGCCAGAAACATCAACATTAAAACATTAGAACAAGTACAATACAATGTCATCAACTTGAACACCCATACCAATTTCCTGACCCTAATACTAGGTGCACATCCCACTTATCCTCATCAAGGTTTTTTTTTTTCTTTTTTTTTTTTTGCAAATGATACTGCTTTATTCAAGAGGTAGAGAGCGACTACAACAAATTTCCACAGGGAAATAGATGCAACCAAACTTATGTTTCGGCCCATCACAACACGCCATTGTAACCAAAGGATCTCGTGCAGATTCTTCCCTGCTACAAACCAGAATCAGCTGAGGACCTTGGGCTAATGCGAGTAGAGAGACAGGGTGCAGAAAGACAAACCATACGGGAGCACCGCAATGCTGTCCGCGATGGAGCATGACGCTACACATCTAATGGTCACTATCGCAGTGCCATGCAAACCCAGTTCCGACTATCAGATCACAGGACTCAGGCTGACCTTCGGGATCGAGATGCTGGTGACAAGCAGATAGTCCCGGATTGCTTGCACAGCAGTACTCGCATGGCTCGCCGGTTGAGTCGCAACCAGATGGCTCGACGCAGACTATTGAACTCGAGAGAAAGGCAAGAGGTTGGCTAGGGCAGAGACGGTGGCTAGCAGGGTCGCGGCTTGGATGAGGAGGCTGAGCTTGACCATCATTGCGGTGTGCTGGAGGAAAGCGTCTACTGGGTTGTGGAAGTCTGGACTGTCTGGATGATGGGGTGATGAACGCTTTGGGTCTGGATGACGAGGTGCGCTTTATACACGGTCCTACCTCTACAATACCTTGATGACTCTATATCTTGCACGGAGAGCACAGCCCCCTGACCAAAGCCAATATTACCGTTGCTGGCAATTTGCAGATCAATTTGAGCCCGCCGTCAAGGTGGTCGGTCCTTTGAGCTTACTGTTTTATCGGTTTCGCAGGGTAGCTTTCAATTCAAGTTCGTTCGGAGAACTTCATTGGAAAGAATCTCATGCTCACATCTAACATATCCTTGGCTCTCCGAAGAGGACGATAAGGTGGGGGATGTCAGCAGGAGCAGCAGGATGTACCGCCAGGGCCAACTTCTGGACTTTGTCATGATACTATCTCCCCTGAGTTGCCATGCTGAGCAGTTTGAGTGATATGGTACAACCATTGAATGTCTGAAAACGATTGGGAAATCGAGCGAGCAGATTCCTGGTCCAAGTATTTACTGTACTTACAATTTTTTAGTTAGACTCAGTCATCGAGGACGAGAAGTAGGAACCTCGAAGAGTCGAAGTATCTCTGGAGCTAGAAAGACGGGGTAGTGAATGATTTTGGAATATTTCTCCTTTTTTTCAGCCGTAAAAAAGATGAAGGGTGACTGAGTTGATAGGAGGTGGTATTGGAGAGTAAAAGCACACCTTCGACCTGCTGCTGCAATAAGAAAGGATCCTCACTGCTATTGGGAACGGGGGTCACATTAGCTAGCTTGGCACGATTCCTTGTGAGTGTTTTGTTTGTCTTGGGGGCGTGGGGTACAGCCTCCTTTGTGATGAATTGAGAAATATATACACATGGCTGTAGACATCAAGGTACTCAGATCGCATATGTCACTCCTGAAGATTCCTCACAGACTGGAGATCAGAACTGCATTCATGCACTATTAAATTGATCGATCGGCCTGGGATCAAATCATATTTGGCGTTCTTCGAGGTGCTCTTTGAATCAATTCTGTATACTACACCCTCATTTCCTGTTTAGATCCTGTTGATTTATGTTTGTTATATAATCTACGTTTGGGGGACTCGCAAGACGGCGCAGAGGAAATGGCTAAGACGGCTGTCGAGAACTGTGAAGCTAAGGAAATACTTATTCGAGACAGCAACCCGGACGCCCCTTCCCAATACATAGTCACGGCTGCGAAATAGCGAAGGAAGGTGAGCTCTTCATCGTCATTCTTTTACAATCTCTTCCCGAATTACCGTCTGGATCGCCGCGAACTTGATATTATGTATGATACATGATCGATCCAAAACGCCAACGCCAGCCGGTAAGCAAAACAAAACCCACCATGCAAAAGCAAAATGCCAAACCTTCATAACTGTTGTTTTTGATGCGCCGACTCCGTACTCCAATTCCTAGAAAGAGCTTGCAACTTCCTTTTGATGCCATCGCCCACTCTCAGCGCAACACCCTGCTCAAGCAACGAAATACAATGTTTGAGGACCTCATGTGGTAGGAGCTCAACATGGCGATCTCCTTTCGTTAGCATTGGCACACCCTCGCCGTTCCACAAATAGGAGGCTACACATCGGTCGTCAGGCATAACGGCGTCAATAGCGAACATCGGACCCTTCTCTAATCTCTGTGAGTTCTTGCCTATCCTTGATAAGCTCTCAACCCAGAGGATCAGCGCGGCCCGATAGATAGCAATAGACCACCAATGCGGCCGGCCTTCTCGCGGCATAGAGGAGATAAGACGGATAACCTGACCGCAGTGGATTAGGATCTCTTCTGGCTGATGTATACATCGTTTGTATCGGCGAGTAAGCTCTTGATTTGATCCATCGAAGCTTTCTTTGCGTGCCAAACGCTCGATCTCTGGGAAGGAGGTTACGGCGTTGAGACTGACAAGGTGGTAGAGAACTAGATTAGCTCTAGTAACAGGACAAGTAGGGTCGGCTTTAGCATGGACGGCACACAACTCATACCACTTCTGGAGAAGCGATTGAACTTCCTCAAGCCGAAGCATTGTGCTCGCCTTAGTGACGGTTCGACTGCCACGGCGGGCACCAAAAAAGTCAGAAAAGCAGCTAAGCACTTGGCGCAAATGACAGAGTAAAGACTGAAGAGGGTGCAGCAGTAGCTTGAGCTGCAGCGGCGAAAGCTGACCGTGGCGGCGGCTTAGGTTATCATGGAGCATATCCTGAAACAAGTCGCGTAACGATGGTGTAAGAGGGCGGATTTTGAGCGAATTAGGGCTCATCCATCCGGTGACGTTGTCAGTTTGTTGGATTGCTGCGAGCCACTCGGTCGAGTCTTTGGCTTGCCAAAGACACTCCAACCCAGGCATCGGGGTTTGTAACTCCGTGATCGATAGGATGGGAGCAGTATCATGAAACAGGCTTAATTCTTGGTCGACCATCACCCAATTGTACACTAATCTACATGCTGATTAGCCTACGTTCTTGTGTGGGAAGAAGCAGACTATCATTGGCCTCGCCTTCGACCAGATGACCACTACTTAAACCCAGAGCAGATCACCCGCACAAAAATCGCAAGTCGCAAGTCACTTTTACTAATAAGGAGATTGAGAACGCAACATACCTATTTATACTCTCTTGGTGCTGCCATGCACTCCAGTGAAGTTCAATGTTCGAAGGATCTGTGGAAATAGCCAGAGGAATTGAAGGTTCCAGCATACCGGCGTGCTTCAACATCTGCAATCACTTAGTCGAAAACCAGAACTCTATTTTCGCCACAACTTACCGACAGATACATTCCTCGTTGGCTCATAGCAATGTTCATATGCCATGCATCTCCACTCCAAGCTCCAAGGATGGTGAAGAGAAGACCGCATCTTAAGACGACAGGATCTGCCGACAACTCGATATCCTTCTCGATAATATTAAAGAGCGAAATGCGACAGGTTTCCGTTAACCCAGCTGTTAAGCATCTCGCTTCAGCAGTCTGGACTGCCGTTGCGCCAGTCGCAATCATCAGAAGAAGGAGCACAATTGATGCTTGGTTATTAAGCATCAATTCATTCGGATCAAGACTTCCTCTATTAATTAACGTATAATACGGCGCCAGGCTTCGCACGTAGCTTCGAAGGAAGTATGCTAGGACTTTTGTGGGGGGAAGAACGAGAAAGTTGAAGTTCGAATAAGGTTTACCCTGGTCCCATGCTTTTATTCTTCCCCGGTGGGTTTCGAGGGCGGTGTTAAAGAAGCTTTGGGTGATAGTGAGTATCCTCTCTCTAGTACTGGAAGAGAATGGGACGACTGAGATTTGGTCCTTATAGACTATTTCCGACGAGTCGATGTTTGTATCTAACGTTTTCCAAATATTCTCATACCTGGAATACTGTTCCAGGTTCTCCAAATGAATAATCGCAGTTCGGGGGCATGCGCCAGAGAAAATAGGACGATTGCAACGAGCTAGGGGCCATGCTGACTCCGCTGCAATAATAACTTCGAATTCTGGAATCATGGACTCTCCGGTAGTAAGCCCACTAGTTTCAACACTCTTGAATGGCCGCTCAACGCTACCCTGTGATGAAATGCTCGTGGATCCTGTGTGAGGAAGAGATATCGAGGTGTGCATCGAGACAGAGTCTAAGGTGTCTGAGCCTAAGTATCGTTCTGCTATTTCCATGAATGGGGCTCCAATCTCCCTAGTTATCGTGTTTGGGTACATCTCAAGCTCAGATGGGAACTGGTTCCACATCATGAGATCCTGATAATTGCTCTCGCCATTGAGCATATCCTCGCCATTGAGCATATCCTCGTCATTGAGACACATGAAGGTGTCCATGCCGCGAATACTTTCACTTGGAGAGGTGTTGAATGGAGTGTTGCCGAAGTTGAGGGCGGGCATGGAGTTCGAGTAAACAGGAGTTGGGGCCTTTTGCGGACTTCCCTGCATCTGGGTATACATTGAACTCCCTGTGATGGCAGGAGGACTTTCGAGCTTTGGTTCCTTGGGAGCAAGACGGTTTGCGACTATTGAAGATCTGTGTGGTCGTTGAGCTGGGACTGGCCCCGAGAGACTCTGGGACCTCATGGAAGCTTTCCTTGAAGGTCGTGTAAATCGAGCCTCACAAGGCAAGTTCTTCTCAATACACCGAGAACATGGTACCGCCTTGTCACATTTCGTCTTCGCGTTCGCACAGTTGATACATGCTATTGGAGTTCGTCCAGCGATAGACGGTACAGTTCCTAGAGCTGTTTGCATTAGATCCTTGGCTTCGTGGTAGAGGAAATGGTGTCGCTGAAGAAGATCCCTACAGGCTCACGCTTAGCAATCTAGAAGTCTTAGTCTGATCTTGATTCGCATACCTTCTAGGAAACGATAGTTGGCATAGAGTACAGCGATAGGGTTTGATATTTGTATCTACGAGTGCCCTATTAGTAATGGATTCGACCATTTGGGATAACGCTTTCAAAATGACAGATCCTAGGGAAACTCACGACTAGGTATGTGTCTCTCGAGGTGTTCCTTCCTCGTGAAGCTTTTCCCGCAATACGTGCAAAAGATCATGTTATTGATCCAAGCAGCTCACTCATTGTTTGTTCTCGAATATTTACATACCTCTCAGCTGTTAACCAATTAGTTATCGGATGGTTGGAATAGGCTGGTCCTTGTACTTGCTGTACTAGTGGGCAGGCGAGCAGCAGCTATTTGACGATCCACGGTTCCTGCATCAGGCCATGTTCTCCTCCTATGAGAGCAATGAATAGTTGGTAATCTAACTTAAGCCGGGATTTTTGGACGAAACAATGTCTCAGCATCTCCATATTCTCCGATCATGAACCGACCCAAGGGAACACTGAAAAGCCTCACCTCCAAAGCAATGCTCGAAAGGAGAGCGCAGACTAGTGGGAGGAGATATCACGACCCCGCTGATACGACAGCCCTCTATACTTGAAAAATAAAGAGAAATTGAGATTTGAAGCCATGCTCCACTGGAATTTACTCCTTGTGGTATAATTCACCTAGCTAGGGGGATGGGAGGAGCTGTTTTTATCTCAGAGTAGGAATATCTCTTTACCAAAGTGTCGGATTTGTATTAATTCTTTTTCCAAGAAAAGATCTCGACTGACTTCTGAAGTGCCAGATGATGCAAAGAATTTAAGAGTCCGTTAGCGCCTTTTTAGACAAGCAGAGTAGCCTAAACAGGATTTGTATCACATGCAAAGATTCCCTGGGCCAGAAAACAAGTCAGAGTGAGTATTTTCAGCCAACCTCAATCAATGCCAACATTTACTGCTCGCAGCGTTATAAACTGGCAGCAAATCCTCGTGTTGGCCCTGGATATCGACTGTCGGCCCTGGTCATATACAGAATTTGAATCATCTTGCACATTTTTCAGCAGCACCCCATTGTTGGCCCAACACTGGTAGATACTGGTAGAGGGATAGCGGAAGGGTGAGGAGCAGTAGGGGAATATATTCGCAGGGCTCGAAGGAGGGCCGTGAAGCAAGTGAAGTCCCAAAGGTGCACTTGCACAGCTTATTCTCTTGTGCATTTGCTATTGGCGGATGAACGAGAGACACGCCGCATGCAGGTCTCGGTGATGGCAGGGATCAAAGCTCGATCTAACGATCTGGTGATCTCCCGTTCTTTCGAATCGCTTCATAATGTGCATTTACATGTGAATGTGCCTGAGCCAGGGACCAGGGGATTACCCCTCGATCTACTAATCTCCCGATCTTCCAATCGCTAAATAATGTGCATTTGCATGTGAATATATCTGGTGGCAGGCCTAACTGTCCGGCCAAGGGCGAGAGAAGACCTTACGTCTTATACTTATAGTAAGCCTCTCGTAATTAAAAGGTACAATTGGCCGTTTTCCCTTGCAAAGAATGCTCCGGAAACCTTGGCGGCATCAGATTCGCCAGCGACTCAGTATACCTAAGCTAGATGCGTGGCACAGGATTAATGCTCGCTTGGTGATGTGCATTTGCATGAGTATGTGTGTGCCTAAGGTAAATGCGGTGGAACGGGGTTAACGCTGAATCTGTGATCTCCTGATCTTTGAAATTGCTTAGTGCTATCCGTTTGCAAGTGCATGTGTGCCTAAGGTAAATGCGAGAGATCAGGATTAACGGTCGATATACTAATCTGTTGGTCTTCAAATAGACTTTAATTATTGCGCAATACTTAACACGTTCAAATAGATTCTATATATGTATAATTAATAGGTCGTTTTTAATCGTCGGCTACATTATTAGTACGTAGGGATTCAAGCTTAGTTCAGTGTTATAAATAGCTCTCTGGAGAGTCTATGTATTTACTTGAAGTAAGAATTCCCCAAGCTCCCGGTGTTCAGCTCTGAATCTATTCACGTATTGAAGGAGCGGGGTAACAGAGCCGCGAGGAATGTGAAGCGGGAGACGATGAACATGTGAGATGGGAATGAAGCACCAAGAAGACATCCAGGAGAGCACAAGAGTTCGGCAGAATAACACAAGGGGGAATATAGGATTGCCTGACATTTGAAGGAACCAAGACAGTAGATTCTCGCGACTGGGAGAGAGGATCCCCGGTGAGAGTTGTAGTAGTTGAACATTGTGTCAAAGGGGGAGACTAGTCTGGATTCTGCCCAGGAAATCTTAGATGTTTGAATGCAGCATCTCTATAGGCAGCATTCCAAAGGAAATGGCCATGCTTATGCTTGATTGGCTAGTACTATGTACAACGACAAGAAGCTTGCTTGGTGGCTGAAGATGAGGAATGTAGAGTGGCAAAGAGCCCAGGCCGGAGGCAGAGGCTAATAAGGAAAAGCAACTCTTGTCGTGTTACTAAGCTAAATTGCTTCATCTCTCTGCAGGAAACACATAGTCAAATAGAGAGAAAGGAAATATACCGGGGGAAACATAGTCTTAAACGAGGAATGCGCTATGGCTATGTGTAGCAAGATTAGCGAAAGACTGGATACATATAGAGATCAAACGGACCTGAACTGTTATCACCAACAGGTTTTCTCTCTTAATTCCCTCATTCTGCCTCATCATAATTGTCAGGTAATCTATGTGGTTCTTTCGCTTCACTATGAGGAGTTCTTTGTTTTCACTTTGCATATTTGCACTTAATCTAGAGCTATTTGCCTTAGGAAGTTACGCTACCAATGTTCGTCGGAGTTCCTGTGCCATGGTTCCTGACAACAGCCCCCCAGCTAGTCAAGGTTGTCAGATGGTCAAGACGGTCGTATTTCCAGTCACATTGACATGGCAGAAAGGAGCCCCTGATGGGTTCGAGCGGGATATGATATTCACCAATGGTCAATACCCCGGACCAACACTTAATATCCAGGAAGGTGACAATGTCGAGGTAAGATCAGCGTCCACTTTGTAGGTCCGTGCCAACACGAACTTAGTTTGTTGTACACAATCAACTTCCTTACTTAACAACAATACATTTTCATGGCATAGAGTAGGTCCCCCCGTCTCTTGACTAGCCTCTGTGATTGACTGACACACTATAGGCAATTGAACTCTCCCTGGTCCGGTACGAACATCGATTTTGCTGTCTGAAATGTTAGCTAATACAAACAACAGATGGTGTCCCAGGCTTGACCCAGAGAGGTATTCCACCGGGTGAAACTTTTGTCTACAAATGGACCGCCACACAGTACGGCACCTACTGGTACCATGGTCATTACAAGGGCCAACTTGAAGATGGACTGTATGGGGCAATCGAGATCAAGTAAGCTCTCAATATTCCAGACATCGAACAAACTGCTAACCTTTTCAGACCTAAAGATGGAACATCCACACCATTCAGCTCAATTTCTAATAGTACCCAAGATCTTGACCAGCTCCAAAAAGCTCTGTCGAATGCAAAACCGGTGCTTCTCTCGGATTGGAGCCATTTCACCAGTGAAACGCTTGCTACCATCAGTAAGGTAGCCAACATCAATCAACTGTAAGTTCTTGGATCGGATCATTCGTCAGAGAAAATACTCAAAGATTTAGTTGCGGAGACTCCATCTTGATCAATGGAAAAGGGAATGTCAAGTGCCCAGGCGTGCCTTTCCTTATGTCCCTCGTTCCACCGCCGGTACTGCCTGTGCTTCAGGGACAAAACTTGACCGACAAAGGATGCATTCCACTTAGCAACACCTTAGCACAGACCGCCCAAGCCAAGAACCTAGCCGCTGTTCCCTCAGGAATGTATGAGGGCTGCAACGCAACAAATGCCGAAAATGCTACCATCGAAGCTGACCCCGCCCAAGGCTGGATAGGTCTAAATTTTATCAGCACTGCCAGTATCCAAGAGATGGTTGGTGAGTGGACAAAACGTTCTGAGGCATAACATTTGCTGATGAATTTAGTCTCGATTGATGATCACCCGTTGTGGGTCTACGCCATCGATGGTCGTTACGTTGAGCCGCAGCTGGTTGATGTCAGTAACCGATCCTACTTACTATACAAATTTCTGACCAGACTTGTAGGCGATGACTTTCTCACATGGTAGTCGACACTCAGTCATGGTTAAGCTTGACAAACCAGCCAAAGATTACACCATCCGCGTTGCAAATGTCGGACTCAACCAAAAGGTCTTCGCTTCAGCTACCTTGTCATACAAAGGAAGCAACGGCCAAAATACTCCCAACGCACTGATCAACTATGCGGGACAGAACACCACCGCAAATGTTAGATTCTTGAACGACAAAACCGTTGTGCCTTTTCCAGCTGTGAAGCCGGCGCAGACTGCGGATCAGACATTTAAGCTTCTGTTGAACCGCACAGGTGCTGCATGGGAATGGTCGCTCATTGGGAACAAATTGTTCAACCAAGCTTATGAAGATATCAACCCTTTACTCTACGATCCGGATGGACTTCAGGGCACCGGTCTGACTCTGAAAACGAAGAATAATACCTGGGTCGACTTGATTTTCCTGGTGACTGCCTCGGCAGGACCACAGACACCTCATCCAATTCACAAGCACTCCAACAAGGGATTTCTCCTAGTATGTATATCCACTCTCGGTGGTTGTAACTAAACTTGTGCTTGGTAATCTGACATTTTCCGTAGGGTTATGGCTTGGGCGAGTTCAATTACACCGATACAGCCGATGCAGTTGCGCATATCCCCCAAAATTTCAACCTCGAGAATCCGCCATACCGAGATGGTTTCCATACCCTCCCCACTCAATCTGTATCTACGTGGATGATTGTACGATACAAAGTCGAGATTCCAGGCGTAGGTCTTTCCAACATTCTGTGACACAAGTTAATACTGACACTTGCTAGCCATTCTTGTTGCATTGCCATATCAACCCTCATATGACTGGTGGAATGAGGTAAGATTCCCGTAAAGATTTCTGGAGAAAAAAAACTGACGTAGGATCGCAGTGTTGCAATTTTAGACGGCTATGATGCCTGGCCGGTGGTTCCCACTGACTATCAACCAGGAGGAAACGGTGGAAGTGTAACTCCGGAGCAAGTTTGATTTCGTACACTCAAATTTCTTTTCATGTTTATAATCATCACCTAAAACTCTATAATAATGTATTTTTGAGGATCAAACTCGATCTAGACCTTGTAGACATCTTCCACATGTCAGTTTCTTGAGATGGTGTCTGTAACAACACAACATAACACGTGATTGATTGATTGATTATGTCATACACGGATCAGTCCGCAGGACTGCTATGCCGGAATGGTCCAGCTTCGGCGCAGCTTGTATAGGACGTGCGCTGTAAAACCATTTGAAAACTATGCATGAACTCCTTCGTAGAAAGAGAGAAGCCGCAGGCAATGAATTGAAGTTTGAAGGGTAAGTGAACCTACCGAAGCACCTCTGGTGGGTCATACCCCCCTGGCCTTAAAGCTATCGGCGATTTGTCAAGCCACTCTTGCAGATCACGCTCGATTCTACGGATTTTTTGGCGCTGCCGATGACGTTTGAACCTTTCGAAGTCTCTTGAACACAATGCTTCAGCCCCTGGATAGAGTAGATACATTTGATGACCTTTGACAGGATATGCATCAGCCCGGTATGGGCATTCGAAACCGCGATCAGCGAGAGCATTCCAGCGGGCATTGGGAGGACAGCATCCCTCATTATATACTCATCGTCAACTTCAAGTGGAAGCTCCTGATCGATGTCGTCACTGCTCAGTATCTGAGGAAGCCCTAGAAGAGCTGATACAGAGGTGTCAAGTTTGCGAACAATCCAGAAAATTCGTCGCCTCGTCTCACGCTCTATAGGACTGAAGTTGCTGATGAAATTGCGATGTAACCCCATTCGCAGTGACGATCTCAGAGCAATTCCGATATATGAGTGGCATGTACTCGGATTGGTGGAGGATTGGAGAAAAATGACCATGAACAGGACAGCCTGAAGGGATGTGATATCGCGGCATTCCATAATGTCGATCATCTGCTGTGCAGAATGGAATAATTTCAGCCTGTTGACGAAGCAGAAAGTTGCGTGTATGGGGCCGGCCGCAAAAAAGATGAGTATACATTCTAGCAGAAGCTTCCAGAAGAAGCAGGTCAACAAAAGAGGACAGATGGATCACCATCAGTACCAAGGATCTAAATAATGCTTACCCTTGGTCTTTAGCAGCTTTGTAGGTAAGTTGTTCCGCCTCGGTCGGCTCGAAAGTGTTGGTGGCAAACACATATCCAAGAGCAAGTACGGCGTATAGAAGAGGTAAGAATCGGTTTTCATCATCACTATAACACTCTGATGGGATGTCGTAGATTTTCTCAAGCATCTCATAAAATGTTGGATGATGGACAAGTCGCAGAAGAGCACAAGCGCAATTCAAAGAATTAGAGCATAAAGATCGTACTATTTCCCTACTTGGGAAGGTCCACGGTATGGGGAAGTCCAGCCTCAAAAGGAGAAACGACGGATGCTTTTGGCGAGTGAAACAAATCAATCATGCACGTATGTCGAGGCGATCTTGATAGGAAGTGGCTTCAACCTCACCCAACAACCCCCCCCCAATTGCTTGCGCATCTGTCTCAAGAACAGTGCCGCGGAAGATGCTCCATGAAAATTCCGATTCCCGCGGTCATCGAGATCAAGCTGACCCGTGCTCTCTATCATCGATGCTCCTCAAACAAATTCGATTGCGGATACATAAGATCGCGGCGAGGCTATACAGGACCAAGAAGAAATGGCGGACGCAGCACCGTCTCTCCAGTGTCTAGGTGTTCCCAACGGATAATTTGCTCTCTTCCACTGGGAATCACCCATCGATATTGGGTGGCTTGCCGAGTTCTGGAGATGTGGGACTTCTCGATCCTGGACTTCACGCATCACCTGCTTCACAGGTATTCAACGACATATCAACCATAAACATTGCTCAAGACCCGCCGACCTTTGATCCTAAACCACAGTCCCCTAGGGTGGGCTACGGAGATAGCTGTATAGAAGCTTTCTTCTACCATTTTCATGCCGCACATCCTTTCGTCTTGCCCAAAGTAAATCTCCTGACATTGCTCAAGGCGAAACCCATGGATCACCTCGAAGCTGCAATGTGCTATGTTGGGTCATTCTATGTCCCACAGGCACCCACTCCGGCGTTGGGCCTGGAAGCAGAAAAATCCGTGAATAGTATGAGCTGCCCTAGAGTTGGTTTCAAAGTACAGGCAATGCTCCTTCTTGCCATTGGTCTCGATGGGTTCGGCAATCAAGAGAAGGCCCTGGAAATCCTCGGCGAGGCTCAAAATCTAGCACTTGAGCTAGGCATGCATAGACATGAATTCACATCGGTGAATGGCAGTGGACTGGGAGTTCTGGAGGAGAGCTGGCGCCGGACCTGGTGGGAATTATACGCCGTGGAGAGAATGATTGCAGGAGTTCATCGGAAGAGCCCATTTCGAATGAACGAAACAGCCGCCGATGTAGCACTTCCTTGCGAAGAAAAGGAATACTTTTCTGAAGTAAGTCCTGAATTCCCGGTGTATGAATCATTAACCCTAACACGGCAACCATAGAACATTCCACAGTCTCATTTCATCGAAGATTTCGACGACAAGGCTTTAACTGGAGACGATATTAATTTCTCTTCATACGCATACCGCAAAGCCGCAGTTCGAAACCTAGGTCGAGTGCTGAAACTACAGCAAATCACCTTTCTAGACGATCCCATTATCGATAGGATAGACTCCCACCTCGTGAATTGGAAACTGCACCTCCCATACTCGAAAAAATCACTGTTGGACAACGAAGGCCAACTAGACGAGATGCTCTTCCAAGCACATATGGTCACTGAGGTGTGCGTATCCTCACTTCCATAGTCACTCAAGTACCGACTAACATACTTACTGGAGCCACAATCCTCCTCCACCGCACCCACTCACAACTAGACTCCACACCCACCCAACCCATCACATCCTGCGCTCCGCACCACCCTGTTCCCTCAGGACAAAACTACAGCCTTCATGCCCCTCTAACCATCTCCTCCGCCGTCTCCATCACCAAGCTCATCACACTCCCTACCCCCTTAACAAAGCACACCCATTTCTTCACCTGCGTTATAACTCTCGCCTCAATCGTACACTTATCCTGCTGGTCGGCTCTCCTACCCTTAAGTCAAGACGAGGATCTGAGACAACAACTAGCGCTCAATACCGGGGCGTTGAAGACGTTGTGGGAGGTGTGGCCGTGTGCTGGGAGGGCATGGGAGCAGGTGAGCGGTGTGGTAAAGGAGATATTCAATGCGAAGAAGGCAGCTGTAGAGGCAGAGCTTTGGGGTAATTTCGTGGAGGATGAGGCTATGGGGGGTAGTCTTGAAGGTGAGAGTATGATAGATGAGTTTCAGTTGGCTTCGTTGTGGTGCGGACAAAATTCTGGAGGCATTTGAGACATCGATGTGAGGGAAGATATAAGCAGTTTTCGTAAACGAATTGGAAGGGATATTGTGACTGGAGAGCGTTAAAGTTGGATTCTAGGTGAGCTACTTAGCTACCTTCAGAGTTTCAACAGAGTTGAGCACGAGTAAGTCGGATGGGAACTGCCTGTCAAGGTTCATAGTTTGGCTGTTTTACGATTGAATAATACATAAACTTGAATCCAAACTACTATCTCATAGGATCATCTTCCAGAACCCTAAGCACATCGTAATGGTGGAACTGGATGGCTTCCTGCGCAGCAGTCCTCTTGTCATTATCTAAAGCATTTACCTCAGCTCCTGCGCTTAATAGCAGCTCTATGGCCTCTAAATATCCTGAGCGCGCTGCATAATGCAGAGCCGTCCAACCATGGAACCCTCTTAAGTTAACATCCGCCGTATTTCTGATCAGTTCTCGCAATACTGAGACCTGCCCATACCGTGCTGCGAAGTGTACCGGCGTCCACTGATTGTAGCTCCTGGCATCCACGCTAGCTCCAGCATGCACGAGCCTTCGCACGCTAACAAAACAATTGTTGCGTACTGCGACGTGCAGAGCAGTTTCTCCAACCTCATCTTGACAATTAGGAGAGACATTGGCGCTCAAGAGACGTTGGATCGCGAGATCATAGCATGTCGCTGCTGCACGGTGCAGGTGCATGCTAGTTCTCAATTGCACCTCTCGAGAGAGCATCTGATAGATGTAGGGCACCAGGACATTGTCGAAACTGCGAGAGACTAGCCGAAGATGAAGAAGGTCCGTTTTGTTCGCAATCTATAAATAAACTTAATGGTTGGCTTATAGAGGATGAGGAAGAGTAGAGTGGAGATGATGACCTTCTCTGCTAACACGTAAAGGATTTCGACTGGAATATTTTCGAGTCCAGCTGCGACATCACCACACTGACCTGGCATGGTCGAATCTTTGTCACTCTTGAAGCGGCCAACGGGTATTTAGTAAAACTCCCATTTGAGTAGGAGTAAAGGAAGATGCTGTACAATTGCATCGAGAGTCTCGTCGAGCCCAATAATAATGTAAGGTAGACATATGTAGTATCACTTGTAGTGCACCGCTAAAGTTAGTCGGCGAGCGGGCGCTTGGCTGCATCACCTTGTCGGGCTTCGCATCCACTCGGAAACGTCAGTTTGTTTTCACTACCAGCGATGCGGAATGCCTGGCAGGTGCGGCCGTATGCATGGCGCTCGGCCTGCGGAATTTTTCTCCCGAGAGAACCAATGAGGTTATTTAAATCCAATATGTCGATGTGTAAGATGGATCACAAGGCAAGATTTCACGTTATGATTCGGAGCTTCCCTGTTAGCAAGCTTGAAACGAACTTGATTACAAGTTAGAATACTTGGCCTAAGCCTAGATTGATTTGGTGACGATAATAAACTTAGTGGATCGACCAGTCTATTCTGCTAAGTAAGCAACCATGGTTGGGCGGTGGGGTGGGATGCGCACAATAACACCAGTGCTACGGCGAATAATAAGTTGTCACTCCGTGAGTGAACTGAAGCTTTCGGCAAGCTACAACAACCTACCTAGCACCGAAGTCTCTAGCGTGGATCCAGTCAGTACATATAAAGGACTGCGCTCGCTCTCATAACTAACTCCAGTCAGATATCAAAGAGAACCATGACCACAAACTCTGATTTCAATGGCACTTCGCGCCTTATCAATCATTTCAACGGAAGGCATGTGTCTGTGCTCTCAGTTTTTATCCTTGTGTTGCTAACAGCAACAGCTCCGTCATGAATCAAGGCTCCGGATGGTGTGCACTGTGGCAAAGTAACGAGAGTGATCTTTGGGATAGAGGAAAACCATCGCCTCCTCTTATCGAGCTCGTTGAGCAAAGAGGCGACCTTATACAGTCTCGTGCTGACAATGGGAGACGCAAGAAAGCTCTTGTACCAGTAAGAAGCTGCAATGTTGATACCCTGTTATTCGCTGAATTCCCCTGTAGGGGTGCGGACGAGGATACGATGTTGTCATGCTAGCGCACCATGGATTCGATGCCTATGGATTGGAAATCTCCACCGATGCTGTTGCTGCCGCCAAAGCGTATTCCGCCCCTGAAATAGTCGCACCATCGGCATACAACTTTCATACAGCAGCCCGTGACAGCCTAGGAACCGCTGGTCGAGTGAGCTTTCTTCAGGGAGACTTTTTTCAACGCGATTGGGAACTAGCTACATCTCTCGAGGGTGATGCGAAGTTTGACTTGATATATGACTACACGGTAAGTCCCTTTCCCGATTCAAGACTCACATTGCTAAAAATCTAAGTTCTTGTGTGCACTTCTCCCAGAAACGCGGAAAAGCTGGGCGACGCGGATGGGAGACTTACTCAAGCCGGATGGTATGCTCGTTTGTCTCGAATTTCCGCTTTACAAGGACCCCGAGCTTCCTGGGCCACCATGGGGCCTCACAGGTGTGCACTGGGATCTGTTGGCACGAGGAGGAAACGGTCTTCTGAAACACAGCGTTCGAGAGGAGAGCAGTGCGGGCCTCGAAGGCCAATTTTTGAGGGTGCTTCACATCAAACCAGAAGTATCTTATGAGAATGGGAAGGGAACAGATATGCTCAGTGTCTGGCGTAAGAAATCTTGAATAGGCCAAAACATCCCGGTGATTTTAGTTCGAGTCAAGATGAAAGGATGCGACAGAATCACTAGCGGGGCATATCAAACGATGCGTTTTCAGTTTATTATACTAGATCAAACACTTGCTTGGCCAATCTACATCATTGTGCCCTACTTCACAACCTTCTCAATCGCTTGTAATATATCGATCAACAAATCCCTTTCATCCTCACACTAAGCCTGATCAAGTTATCATAGATCCCGCTTGCTTCTCTGACCTCCTTCGGCTTACCCGCATGCGTCATCTTCGCGGGCACCTCACACAGGCTCTCCACCCCTCCTAGACTTTCTGCTAGAGTAAGATATCTTGTTGATTCGCAGAATTTTGTAGCTGCCTCCCCACCTCCTCAAATCCGAAAGGAGATGATTCCGCCACCTAGTCCTTCGCGATGTTGTTTGATGGTGACATAACGCTGTGGGTGGGAGGAGAGCCCAGGATAGTGAACTGTAAGAATATGACGTGAGGCTTCAAGCGCCAAAGCAAGAGATGCCACGCTCTTCAAGGCTGTGTGAGCGCGAAGATGGAGAGTCTTGAGCCTCGATGTGCAAGCCAGCAGTCGAAGGGGCTCGTACACTGCTAATCGCATTCTGGAGGTAGGATAGTTTGTGTTGGAGTTCGGGGGAGTCGAAGGCAATCATACCCATGAGAACATCCTGATGACAATCGCGTTAGAGTTGATTGTGTCGAGCTGAAATAGTAGATGAGTGTAGCCTACGCTGCGGCCATTGATATACTCTGACTGGATGTAGCAAAATGTCAGCTCTAAGATGTAAAGGATTCTGGATGTTAAGGTGATAAGAAGGTATTGTCAACACGACCAACACTCCCTTTTCGTGTGCAGTCTGCGCAACCAAGGCTATGTTAACCATGGAAAGCGTTGGATTGCTCCGGGTCTCATCTATACTAATTTAGTATTCTCTTTTATGGGTCTGGCCAGGTTGACTTCGATCGCATCGGTGAAGGCTACACAACGCCGTGAGCATCTGCAACCTGCGTAAGATACCTGTGAGTGCCCCCATAGAGATCGGCTATCGAGATGATATGCGAGCTTGAGGCCAGCCCTTCAAGGCCGGAAGAGAATGCGAAGGTCGTCGCAAGGCAAATCTATTATGGCAAGTCAAACTCATGGAGAGAAAGGGCGGTGACAAGTGTCTTTACTGATTCGGCTAGCGCACCAGTAACACTCCCGTGGGGCAGCCCGACTCAAATGGCTCGAGTGCCGAAACCGCTCGACTCTCGACTCTTCTGATTGCGTGAATTCGCGGGGTCGGCATGTTTGTGCCTTGCTTGCTATGCTGTAGGGGAATTTTTGTAATCCTAAATAGATGTGGCTCGATGCTGAATGTATGCACAGTGCTCGGCCGCAGCTTGGTGAATGCCTGGCTAGAAGTAGAGGATCGTAGCTTTTGGGGAATGGTGGGGTCACATTCAGTAACGCACCATTGTATGCGATTGGGCTAATTTGAGTTTCGATGAGACAGTTGTCTGTATTGGGAATTCAAATTAGTATTGAGAGAATGGCGAGCCAAAAGAACAGCTCACCATCACAGCAGTTGCGTAATGGCCCTGCGCCAATTGGCAGAGTGGCCTTGCTCAAGATATGACTAATATTTTGGCACTGGTGCTTATATTATCACCAATTTAGACAGCCAGAGTTGTAGGGCATACACCGCAGAATAGTGGACCATATACCTCGACGTTCAGCCAGTTCTACCTGATCCTGATCATGTCTGCCAAAATCACGACTCAATTTGGCCATGCAGTGCCGCCCGCACCTCGACACTCTGTAACCGTTCACATGCCCACATGGCAAAATGTGGAGCGGTATGGTGCCGACGCAGCTTTCGTCATCGCTACTTTCAAGAATGCATATCCTCGGATGAAACCACATAAAGATATCGCTGATGTGAGTTCTGCTCGATGCGATCCAGTGAATTCCCAAGGCCAGGCTTGCTAACACTGTTCGCAGCTTGCCGCAGCAGTGCTAAAGCATCTAGGAGCGGAAAATGAAGGGTGTTTCCTGTTTCCTTCACTACAATCCGCCAAGGAATGTGTCGAGTATTCAACGTCGCCGAGGCGAGACAACGGAGTCGACAAAAAGCCGGTTGCGACCGACCAGATCAAAATCGAGGCCTTCACTGCGAAGGACCACTTCTTCGCCGTCGTTTTCCCTCTCGATAAGCGGTCTGTTGTCGGTGGCTTCTGGAGCACCCCTGGCGCTGGAATATCGTCTCGATTCGCCGAAGCCAACCTGAATCATCTCGACCAGCTTACTGAAACTACTGTGTCCGAGGATGAGACTTCCAGATCGAGTTTCGAAAGCCCGGCACACGAGCTACTACGGGACAGAATCGTTCAATATCTTGAGCGAGCTCTATTGAATCCTGGTTTTCAGCCAAGACCATCCACCAACGATATCTATTTTTATCAGACAGGCATGGCTGCCATCTACAAACCGCACTCATATATGCTCAAGCTCTACCAAGGCATGACTGTGCTCTTTGGTATGGCCTTTATGAACACCATAACGGCTTTTGAGGAGTTTGGCTCGGGCTACAAATTCTTCGGTCTCGGTACGGACGATGACTTGCACGATTTGGAAAGCTTTCTCCAAAAAGAACGCAAGTATGGTCGGAAGGTTCAAGCCATCTGGGCAGAATTTCCTGCGAACCCAATTCTTGTCACTCCAAACATTACTAGACTTCGCGCACTGGCAGATGAGTACGATGTTGTGCTCGCGATTGACGACACAATCGGAAGCTGGGCGAACATCGATATTACCAGCATGACAGATATACTTGTGACCTCACTCACAAAATCCTTCAATGGCTACGCAGATGTCATTGCAGGAAGCGTGGTTCTCAATCCTGCCTCCCGCAAATACCACGAGCTAAAACCTCTCTTCGACGAATATTACGTCCCAGAACTGTACATTGACGATGCAGAAGCCATCGAGAGAAACAGCCGCGATTATCTGCCCCGCACGATGAAGCTCAATCACAACGCCAGTTCCCTTGTCCAGTATCTAAAAACGTGTGCAGAAGACCCGAATAGTGCCGTTCGCGCAGTACACCATCCCTCCGTCAACCCATCAGGCGAGCATTACAGGCAATACATGCGACCCGCCACGCGTGACTTCACCTCTGGCTATGGCTGCCTCTTCAGTATCGAACTGAAAGATCTTCCCACGACAATAGCTTTCTACGACAATCTGAATGTCCATGATGGCCCGCACCTAGGTGCCCCGTTCACGCTGGCTTTTGCATATACCATGTGCGCGTACAAGAATAAGCTGTCCTGGGCTGCGCAGTATGGCTTGAAGCCTACGCAAATTAGGATCTCCGCGGGACTTGAAGACACGGCGACTCTCCTTGAGGACTTTAGGATTGCGGTTGAGGCGGCGAATAAGATCGGGAGTACGGGAGTTCCGTGATTGATGTAGTCATGGCACTCTGGCAGAGAGCTGCAATGAAAGAAGACCTCGAGCAGATGCCCCGTTAGTACAATAACCATGGGCTTATCGATATTAGATATCCCCCAGATTAGGTATCCTCCAACATCCTGCATCCTCCAATAATATGAAGAGTCTTGGGGGGTTTGACGGCGGGATACAATACATCCTCCAATTCGAGATCCTTCAAATCAGCATCCTCTAAACAGCACCCTCCAAATATAAGGGGAGGAGATTCGAAAGTAGGAGGGGTCGCTTAATATAGTGTGTAAATCACGTTATATAAATCGTTATATGTCCCCACATGTGAGCCGAACATTGGCAGCACCTGTTCGCTTACCCCGCATGCCGTGCCGTTGAACAGAACGTATTTTTCGTACTCTAAGGTTGTACATCGTATCGACTTGTACGAAGCATCGCATTGCTCGTATCTTCCTGCTTAGAAGGCACCGCTGCCTGGCATCATATTGTGGACCTCATTGCGTTGATAGCTGATGTTTACGTCTCTCTCTTGGCCGTTTGTTTATTTGTTTACTTTCTGGCTTTAGCGACAGCTACCAATGGAAGACAGGGATCGGAGGGAGGTGCCTTGTGTCCATTGTTCTCAGCGATAAAGGTCAAGATTAAGTCCGACGCCGAACTTTCATTGTATCGATAAATTTTGGATTATTGGAGGGTTAATTTAAAGGCTTCAAAATCATTCACCTTACCGACCATCCAAAGTACTGTAACGTCAGACGGTCAGTATGGATCATGTTGACTTTGGGACGTTCAGTGACCAAATATAGTGATATATGTATACAGAACCACCTTTTGCAAACAGTCTCAGAGATAATTTATGCCACGTATGACTTAATGGAGCCACCGAGAGCTACTAGCGAGGCTCGGAACTACCACTTTGAATGGCATGTGGGAGAGATACAAAGCTAGGTAGTCGTGAATGCAGCCACGGAACTTCTTCCTAGTCTTTAATTTTTGGATCTTATTTCATCTAACCTGATCCACGTGAATGCAGTAACGTAGCTGGAATGCATTTGCAACTATTAAGCCGAAGTACGCTCTGCTTCAGGTGAGGTACTGTGTCTCTATTGTCAACCCACCACATCAGTTTATGAATCAGTTTCACAGAGTTAGCTCAATCACTCGCTTACCATTTTGTTGAAAGATACAATGCTACAAGTGTGTTTCACCAGAGTCTAAATAGGAGCTGCCCCATGAGAGTCGTTTCTAGAAAATGTAAATTCAAGGCTGGCTCGGAGTGTTGGGATTGGAGTGCCCAAAAGTCCCGCTGATTATGCCGCTTCCTGGAATGGTGTGAATAACCGAGAAACCTCCTGGATCGTATGTTAGCTTTACATTCGCCACTCGGAAGACATTCCGATGACTAAATGCCCCAGAGTTGAAGCGATGACACCCACCATTCGGCCACATACCACCGCCGAATAGTGGGCTTAGAAAATCCTTGTAGGTTCACATATTTGATCTCCGGGTCTAGAGGTTCGCCTACCAGAGTGTGAGAGTAAGCGTACAAGGGCTCTAGGAGATAAAATCTTGCCTGGTTATTGAATGCAATTAAAGTTTTACTTGAAAATACAGTAAGTAGGCCAGATTACACTACGGTATTGCTTTGTTTGTTGTTGAGGCTGCACGGCTCGTGTATGCTCGTTCCTCGCTACGTGACGGCACCCGTGCCGGCGTTTGTATCCACCACAAAGAAAGCGCAGCGGGGCTATTCAAGCTCATTCAAGCTTTTACAAGCATTTTGGAAGCGGAAAGCGCCGGAATGGCCCACAACAACTGCTCTCTTGTTCGATAGCCGCCCTCTTCGATACCCACGTCCTCGTATCAATCCTAGTCTCTAATGGCAATGCCGCTAAGCACCCATTCACTACCTATTCTGATGCATATTACCTGCTTTTAAGAAAAGTGAGTGCAGTTGCAAATTCATATCTGGAAAAGAAGGAGTTCGGAAAGACGTAGAGGAGGGAATGTCCACCTTTATATAGACTATGAAATCCTCCGAGTATCTTCCTGTCTTCCAACCATTCCACACAAACATCACTTTGTCGTGTCTCTTCCTTTTTCTGCCAATCATTCGCCATGAAGATTTTGTTCATTTTGACGTTTGTAGCGAGTGTATACTGCGCTGTGAACTGGGTAGCTGGGTTCTCATCGTTGACTGTGTGAGTCTCCAGTCAATCTGTCTCTAATTCTATCGAGTGACATGGATTGGATTTGGGCATCATGCTTACTTTCGTTTATTGAAGGTACGCTGTTTCTGGTGCAGGTGGACTTTGGCAGAACTTCATAGACAGGTGTCAAGAGTTTGAGGACAATGGTGACGCAGTCCGAGGGCTCGATTGTGTCGGCAATGGGGTATTTTATCTGATGGGTGCTGCCACTGCTTTTGGTGCTGGCCAAGCTGGAGCGATGTACATTCTTAATCAAGGTGTGACAACTCAAGGGTACGTCATCATTCACTCGTCTCCTTACGTTGTTGATATACCCTCAGAGGGGAATATGGCGCTGAGTATTTGCAGCACCTGTGGGACCTCCCATCTCCAAGCCCCGTTCTAAAGATCGCACCATGAACGTATTGCTAATGTCTCTCCAGCAAACGCGAACTATTGGGTAACTCCACAACGGAGACTCGTAGTTGGGACTGGCCTGCTATCCATTCTTCTCCTGATAACCTTCACAACTTGCTTGCGGAAGGACTACCAGGACCAGTGGCCGGCTATGTGAGTTATATTGCACCTAGATAACTTATCTTGGCCACCATGTACTGAATTATTGGGTTCGTAGGTGTATAATCACAGCGATTCTAGCCTGGACAATTCAGTCACTGTTTTCGTCGAATCCGAAAGCGGTACCTTTACGCACTCTTCCAATGTCACCCACGGCATCGTTGCGTTCCTCCCAAGCTCATTCAATGAAACAGCCAACTCCACCACTACAAAAAGAAGTAATTACAGATGGGACTTCCAAGGCCTTGCTGGTAAGCCCTGGTTCCCCCAAGTTCGCATTCAGTTTTCGAAGCTATAGCTTGCATGATCAATCCTTTCAGTCCCTATTCTCCACCTGGTCAATTATGCAGACTCCTGAAATTGACGATACCTAGGAATGAAATTCTCGTATGCGAATCCGGGCTGCCAGGGTTACTCTTTTGGATGGGCCGACGAAACCAGTCAACTCCGGAATGAGGTGCGGAACTTTGTCAACTGGGCAAACTATGGGAACCAGGGCAGTACTTACGATTTGGAGTGGAGTGATAACAACAGGTGGGCCCATACACCCAGATTCAATTTCATTTAAATATAAACAACATCAAAATATTTCGACCCGAGGTATAAAACTAACGATGTTCTGACCTTTTTAGCCAAATCATCAACATCAAAAATATTTCGGCCTCCTGATGCTAGCGTTCGTCAAGCGCCAGCGAGACGGATACGCCAACGTAAGGGAGCCAATTTCTGCTCCCCCTTTTCAACGCCAGCGTTCCTTGAGCGCCATCGCAATAGATGTACCAGTATTAGGAGCCATTTCTGCTCCTTTTAACGCCAGCGTTTCTTAAGCGCTATGGTAATAGATGCGCCATCTTAAGGGAGCCATTCCAGAAATAAAATACTATTCTTTAGAGATCAATTCCTTATTAAATGGACCCGAGTCTTCTTGTGGAATGGGCAGTTAATAGTAATAATATTATATTAACCTAACATCTCCTGGATATCAGTAACACGTCTATATCTAACCTCCTTTTCAATCTTAAGCTTAAGTACTAGTAGTCAATGTAAGAGCTTGCGCCATTGCTCACCATACATTTACACTAAAACATAAATATTCCAACTACAACCTATTATATTCGTATAAATTAGCCTAAGTCACCTTAAAATACTTTTATATACACTTAGTAAACAATGAAGAGTCCCTGAGTGGCGATAATGTCTTCAATTTTATAGGTAAGTTTGAATAAAGCTCAACACGACCACGACCCCATGACCCGAGCCAAACCACCTAGAAAGACACAGCAAACTTAAGAATACTCCTAATTTTAAAGGCAAAAAGCTTTGACTGTGAGTAAACTTGCCCTTACGTAAGGTGTTTCAGGTAGCAGACTTAATAATCCCTGGATAATTAAGTATTTTACTCTGGTCTCTTTTACGGTATTTCTAAATAGAGGATAATGAGAATTTATTACACACGTTAATAACTACTCTTCAATTGCTATGTGGTTAAAGAGTGAAGGTTTGAATCGGAAGGAAGCTAAATAAAGGCAATTCTAGGGAGCTTCTTGCCATTGTATACTTCTGACTACAATCTTACTTCCCCTCTTCTTGCCCTATGCAAGGCAACTACAACTATCTACAAATAGTGCTACTTGCTCCACATCTGGCCTCTTCTTACGATCTCAGCTAGAACATCTCTAACCGGCTATTTATCGAGCTTTTTGTAGAAAGTGGAGCTATGCTAGCCTACGGTACTTACGTCTGATCTTACGTCTCCGAGAGCTAAGAATGCGAATAGGAATTGAGATCCCGAGTGAGGAAGAATGATGTCTTGGAGCTTCTTCTCCGTCATTGAGTGGTTTTCTCGTGGCGCTCTGCTATGGGAGGGAAGCTTAGCCTGGCCCCGTCTGCATTGAGACGGAGGAAGTCGGCAGGGGCATACTAGGACTCCTCAAAAACGAAACGTTCAGAAAGAAGAACGATACGATTCGATGTGGAAGAAAAAGAAGAGGTGGTATTGTTGGTATTACTTAGTATCACCAAATCGTAAGATCACGCGTGAATAAGACAGAAGACTGCTCCCAAGATACTTATCGTATTCAGGTGTTAGATGTCTACGGATCTAAAAGAGATTCATAAAGTTAAGTGCATATACAAAAACAACACGCGTAGTATCACGCTAGTAATTCACCCCTACGAGGGAATCCTTCTTGTATTTACTCCACTATTCACTCTTAACTAATCCCTGTAGGATTCACTTCCATTTACCAACAGGTCTAGAGGAAAAAAGTATCACGGCGAATATGCTTTGCCCAATTCGGGCATCTCAACCTCACTGGACATAATATCTCCGCGTTAGCGGTTGACTAGATGGGAAAGCTCAAAGGATCAAATTTCCCTTATATCCTAGCATAAATTACTAGACACTTCGGTCCAGCGCTACACAATTGTGAAAGCATACTGGTCGACATCCTCGTGATATTCTTTATAAAATTCTTTGGCGATGTTAGCTCCCGCCGCGCGCATCGGCCCTACGAAACCACCTAATGATCAGCTTGTAGTTGTCTTTATCACAATTTGCTTGCTCAAACATGCCCACCCTCTTATACTCACCTTTTGCTCTTCCAGTGGGAGTCATCAGTAACTCTGCCATCCCTCTCGAATTCCAATCATATTTTTCGATCTCTTCTAATTCCTCTTCTTCACAATCATCGCAAATACAGACCGCGGCGAAGAGTTTTCCACAAAGCTCCCCACCTGGAACATCCAAACGGAGGTTCATACGAACTCCGGCGCCTGTGTCTGTCTTCATAACAAGTATTGGCATGGATGAATCGGAATTCCTGGAGTCGAGAACAACTGCCTGATGCAAGTTGGACTTAACTCGAAGGCAGCCGGAAGTCACATGGCCCATTTCATCGTCCTCGAGATTGACAATGTTGATGTCTCTGATAGTCATTTGTGCCGTATATTGTATGAGATGGGCAAAACCGCCGCGAGACAGGCCTCCTGCAGTGTAAGCTCCGCCTGCGCGGCATAGTTACCGATGGGTGGTCGGCACAGCCACCACCAAAAACCACAGCCAAGACCCCAGTCTCTGGGAGACCAACCTCGAAACCCTACTTACTTTATCTTCAGAGCCTAACCGGTTTTCTCTAACCCAAGATCTAATTAAAATTGCTGGGAGTGTGGGAATGATAGTCGCCAGGTACGTACGCGACAGGAATTGTTGCTATGTCACTGCTAAATGAAACCACCATAGTGTTAGGCCATATCTGCGCGGATGGAAGCGATGTTGAACTTTGGGAAAGGCACGCCAAAATGGAGAAGATCACTGGACTCTTATGCTCATTTCTCGATAGTAGGTAGTATGGTTCCCTTCGGTCTACCTGGAGCGGCATTACTTTGCAAGTGTGCATGCATACTGCAATTGCTTTTTCTGTTCGTCGCACGATTACTCAGGACAAAGCAGCAATGCTACAGGAGGCGCTAGCACAGCCTCTGCCGCCCAGCCGTGCGTTGTGTCCATCATCTCACCCACATCTCTTTGGTCTTGGTACCCCGCTCAGCTTGAGTGAAAGGAAAAAATAAATCCGTCACGAATGTTTACTTCGCACAAATTCCAAGCTCCTACCAGGCCAGAGAACATTTTGTTCCGGGGAGAATCATGTCCGACTCAATAATGTATAAGCACCGTCCTCTTGGGTCTGCACGATCAATCAGAATCATTAGCCTCCATGGCGCATCTACAGGAGAGCTTTACTTAGATCTCGAAGAAAGCTCCTTGGACTCATCACCACTATATGAGGCCCTGTCGTATACTTGGGATGGGCAAACACCAGACCAACCCATCAAATGTGGAGGGAAGCGTCTTGACATCACCAGGAATTGTATGGAAGCACTCTTGAGGCTACGATACCCTTCTCAGCAGAGATCATTGTGGATCGACTCGATCTGTATCGATCAATCTGGTACAGAAGTTTCCAAAGAAGAGAAGAAGCAACAAATTCCGTTAATGGGTGAGATCTATGGGAGGTGTGCTCGAGTCCTCATTTGGCTTGGGCAAGAGACTGAGGCCAGCACGCGCAGTATCAGATATCTGCGGGACGTCTCGGATCACCTCCAGCCATTTAAATCAGGTTCAAAGCACACGCCAGTTCATGAGATACCTTTGACAGACAAGGAAAGATTGTGGAAGCGCCGGGCAGACTTTCAAGGTCAGCATTACGATCTATATTTCAGCAGACTTTGACTTACGAGACGGGAATTAGAGGAGAACATGCAAGTCACTAGCATCAGAGGCAATGTGGCTGGCTCAAGTGTGCTGTCAGATCTATTCAGCCGCCCTTGGTTCACTCGCATGTGGACGATCCAAGAACTCGCACTATCGCCTAAAGCGACCATCATCTGTGGACAATCAGAGATAGAATGGGAAGATCTTTTTAATGGCGTATACTTCATGTCTCATCTTGAGCAGACGTTTTCGGGAAGCAACAGCAACGAGAGTCAATTTGCGTCAAGCTTGAAAATTTATGGACAGTTAAGGTCCTTGATCCATGAGGTCGGATATACGCTCTCAGACACCAAGATATCGCATATCCTCACTCTGGTACATCCTTACAATTGTACCTATCCCCACGATAAGATGTACGCATTGTGTGGATATCTTACGAAACTTGGTGTCGAAGAGTTGCCACCTGTGAGTTACAATCTACCTCCGGCTAAAGTATACGCCGAGTTCACAAAGAAAGCTATGCTATGGGACAACTCTCTGGACCTTCTCTACGCGCTCGGGACGCCACGAACGCTGGCTGACCTCCCCTCCTGGTCACCCGACTGGGGCAGCTTCCGCAACCACATGCCAATACTCAATAGTCCATTTTTGGCGAGCAAGAACTCAGAAGTCCGAGGCATATTGTTCACTGATAATAACGAAGCATTACATCTTCCCGGTCTCATCATTGATACGATCAAGGCCCGACCCAACACCAACATCCCAGCCAATGTAGAAGGAGACAGTGCGAGAAAGCATGAGATTTTCTTGCCTAATATGGAACAGAGAGTCAAAGCATGGCAGGAATCCGTTGATCTTGCCGCGATGCTGGACCATTATCCCACGGGACAGGAGTGGACAGTCATTCTATACGAGGTGTTTTTGCAAGGTGGTTTCATTGGGGATTCAGGCCAGGTACTCTCCAAGAACATGGGGCAATTCAATGAGTGGCTTCAGTTTTTACAAGCTTACAATGCCGGCAAAGGAACAGCTGCTACCAACACACTTATCACTGAAGCAGTAAAGCAAGCATTGAGGTCCCCCCAAGTATCCCAGACCTATTTCTCGGAGGGATTAATTGCCGCCCCGAAGGTCATGAGAAGCAGGGCGTGGAATATTTTGATCGCAATGAGCGTCAGAGATGGCACAAAACATATTCATCACTGGATCCATAACATGACGATGGGTAAAGTGATGTTTTCTACTGAGAGAGGATACCTCGGTGTGGGATCTGACTTGCTCCAAGGTGGTGACCAAATCATTTTAATTCCTGGTCTGAGACTGCCGATGATTATCAGAGAGTGCGGGAATATGAAATATAGATTTATAGCCCCTGCTTATGTACATGGGATAATGCGTGGAGAGGAGTGGCCTGAGGAGGAGGATAATGTGCTTTCTAATTTTGAGTTTAGATGAATATCAATCTTGATAGATGTTGGATTGGCGGTTATAGTAGTCTTTCGACGCATTTACAAATGATCTATAGACGTAAAATCTCATGTAGACAGTTTATCTTAGACTACATGACATTAAATTTCGAAAAGACCAAGCGTCTGAACAAACAAGTACAACAGCTTAAACCTAACTCTTCCATTCACAGAGACAGGATCTGTCGGTGAAGGGGTGTGTAGAGCTGTAGCGCAGATCCCTTCCTATAATAGCTTTGGAGAGAAAATTAGGTATGTAACTCAGCTCAGAGTTTCCTCAGCTGGTGCCGTCAACAAGAAGTGAGAGACAGTGTGAGGAGTTTGCATAGAATGAGCGTCAGTGCCTATCACGAGTCGCAACGCTCTTAGCTCATGAGAGTAGTGGCTTTTCATGTGTTGCTTGAGGCCAACTACAAGATATACTTGGAGGCTCAGATCTGGACGAGCTGGAACACAAGAATACGATGCAGGGAGGGGGCTCACAGCACAACTTCAAAACTCAAATGCAGCAGTAAATACGGACGAGGTGGGGTTTCCATTAGAAGGTGTATTGCGTAGAATACAACAAAAGAAACCCAGACATGTGTGACATTAACTGGTGATTGTTCCCTAACTCACATGGTCACTTGCTTGGTGTGCTCTCCTGGTGCATTATCACCTCTAAATGAATCTGACGACAATCGGCAGGGTACAGGGGCGACCTAACTGCCCCTTGATCGACACGCTATCGTCGAGATGAGTATGCATTCCTTCGATAATCCTAGAACCTCGGGAACGAATCTAGGTATAAACCATGTTCCTAGCACAATATCGCTACATACATCCCACAATGCTCCAGAAGGCACACCAGGCATCTAAATACCCTCTTAATACAGCTACAGCGACATATCGAAATGCGTAACCAGGCCTTGCCAAACGGAAGCACCGAAAGTTCTCTTTTATAAAGTAAGCTAGGAGTAACGTCCCAATCCACTCTTCCGTCTCGACCCATTACGTGTGACTCTCGCCTGTCCAACTACACCAGATGTTTTCCGGACCGAGAGACGGTCTTTGGCCTTCTTGCCGTCGTTGCGACTGCCAGCACCATTGTTTCCAATACCGTTGCCGTTCGCCCTACCACTACCACTCTGACCCGCACCGACATTAAAATCCAAACCAAGACCAACCCCCGCCCAATCACTGAAATCAGAGTCTCCGCTTCCCTCCGCTTCATCGCTACTGAAAGACAAGTTCGGACTCATCTTCTGCTTCTTCCTCACGCCACCATACCCACTTCCACTTCCACCCGCATTCGGCGAAGCAGACTGCTCAGCTTCCACCCAACGAATCACAACCCGACATTTCCCCCTACTCATACACTCCCTAATCCTCCTCCACCTCGCCTCCTCCTTATACACCTCCTCGTAAAACATATCCCACCACTTCCCCACCCTCGCATGTGGCACCTCTGTACTCCTATCCCTATACATCCTATCATACTCTTTCCGCTCCTCGCGGGTTAAATTCTCGATTTCGGATTCCCAGTTTGCGAGACGGGTTTGGTATTCGGTTAGGGTGCAAGGGCCGGAGGAGTCGGAGGTGTACCAGGAGCCGAGGTTGTCGATTGAGAGGATGGCAAAGGTGTGGTCGTTGAGATTGGGATCGTGGGTGTTGGCGGTGGTAGCTGGGTCTCGGGGGTTTGGGACGGTGATGTGCAGGGAGGAGAGGGAGGAGAATTCGAAAATGGGGATGCCTTGGAAGGAGAAGTCGTAGTCTTTGCGTTTGTAGATTTTCTTGGGTGGAGATGAGAGAGCTGTATCTGGATCGGTGATTGAGGGTGCGCGGGGTCGGGAGCGGGAGTTGAGGCGCGAGGTGCGGTATGAGGGTGCTAGAGTATTGATGTATGAGGTTGATGTTGATGGTGCGGTGGCTGGAGGATCAGGAGGCGCGGAGTCGTCTTTGCAGTCTGGGTAGGCCGTGACGTTGCTTGCTGGACAGGCGAACACGACGTATGAATTTGGGATTGGCATGGGGAAGTCGGGCGGAGGGCGGATGACGCTGGGTGGTTTTGGTGTCCAGAGTCCTGCTTTAATCCATGATTCCTCGGAGGAGGGGTCGGTATTTGTTTCGGTTGATGAGAGTGTCAACACGGGACGAGAAACGAGGAACCAGATCCAGGTCTGGCTGCCTTGGGTTGGGACATGTGTCGTTGGATCTATGTAGGTTGTAGGTCTATTTCATTAGCATCTGTCTCTGTATTTGAGCAAAGTGCTGTCATCGAGTGCCTTCGACCTTGGTATAGATGGAGAGCTAGAAGGGTGAAAAAGACGGCACTTACAGATCAACCTCATAGACATCCGCTCTTTCGTGCAAACCGCCTCCAGTATAATGCGCTACCAGTCCATTCGCTTGTTCACCGGTTCTCATATCCGGTGTGAAATCATGAAACGAGATACTTCGACATTCTCTCTTTCGCTGCGTACCGGTCTCTTTCCCTCGACTCAACAGCCATTCTCGTAATCCTTTCCCGGTCTTCTCATCCACTTGACCAAATGCCCAGGGACTGATTGGACTGAGAGGACTGCGGAAGGAAAGACCGACACCACTATCTTTGCGTCGGTCGGAACCACCGCTGTTGCTGCTCGAGTGATTGCGGGATGAGAAACCTGGAGATAAATTGTTGGGCTGGCTGGAGGAGTTGGCAGCAAGGCGGTGGAGGAATGGGCTGTAGTTGAGGGGGACGTCTGGGAGTTCTGTGAGGTATCAGTCAGTATGTGCTTCGGTATAGCTTGAAGAACAGCAGATTAGAGCATGCTTTAAATCATAAGGTGAGCAGTAGGAAGCTGTAAACAAATGAGAATGCCAGAAACAGGAGAATTGGACCTAGACGTAGAAAGTGAAGACCAACAACAAACCGACCACCAGAGCAAGAAATGTCCCGAAACAAGAAGAAGTAGTACATGACAAGAGTCCCTAAAGACGAGAAAGTAAAGGTTAAGAAAAGACAAAAGCCATATAGCGGTGCCTACACCACTAAATGCGAAACCACTCTCTCCAAAAACGCGTCGAAAGCACCAACAAAACTCCCCAAAACAACGAAAAGCAAAATCCCACTCACCAAAATCCAACATATTCTTCTCCCCCAACACCGCCTGCAACCTCTGACTAGCAAGCACAACAAACGGCGTCCTATTCCTGGCAAATTCATCCAACGCGCCCCTCGCCTCCCTAGCACTCAACTCCTCCTCTCCCTCTTCAATCTCCACTCTCCCCTTCCCCACCATTCTACTCTCGTCCAATACTGGAGGGAGACCTTCTTCTTCGAATTTCTGGGAGAGAGAGGCGTCGAGGTCTTGCAGGACGGAGAGTTGGGAGCGCAGGCGGATTTGGAGGTTCGGTGGGGCTGGGAGGGGAGGTGGGAAAGGGGAGGTGAGGGTGGGGAGGGAGGAGGTTTGGAGGAATGGTTGAGATGTGGGAGAGATAGGATGGGTGTAGTGGGTGTAGGAGGGGGCGTAAGGGGGGAGAGGGGGTGTGGATTCGCCTTGGTAGCTGTATGTTGGAGAGGCGGTCATTGGGTCGGGATCGGGGTCGCTGAAGCGATGGGGGTAATGACGAGGGACCATTTTGATTGTAGTCGTTGGTGTTATGGCGATTTTGAGTTTGGGGAGTGGAAGAGAAGACTCGTGTTTGTAGGAGAGACCTTTGGCGGAGAAAGGTTGGAAGCGCTTCGACTTGTAGTAGGCGAGGTGAATGAGGTGAATTTGTTTGGCGGAATATTTTGACGAGGAGTATCGGACGTCGATTTCGGTATGCACTTCGTTAGAGACGGAGTGTATCCTGCTAGGAGTCGGAAACTATCAAAGCAGTGAAGTAACGCGACACTCGCCCGGTTCTGACGAGATTATGTATGAAGTGGCAACTTTTGAGGCGGTTTCTGTTTCCTTTATGGTGCCTGAGAAGTTGATTTGGGAGAGAATCGAAAATTTGACGAAGTGAGACAAGCAACGGCCGGAATTGGGAAATATATATGCGGTCTCAAGATACTCAAATTGATCAGACCTGGTTGGTGTTGAAGGTGAAGTCTTCCAACGACTTTAGTACGGATACCCAACCTAATCTCCGTGCTGGTCTTTGGTTGCCGCAGAACCTTCAAATCGTAGATATGAGTGATCAGACTTTTCGCTCTTCGATGAGAGATGAAATGAAGCCTAAAAGCTGATTTTGCGTCTGAATCATATCTCAGGGGTTTCTATTGTGTGGAATGTTGGTATGATCTGACATGAAAGTGAAGCGTGGCAGGTGACAGCACCTGATATGGTGATGGTAGACGGTTTGCATTCACTCCACTATTGAATCTTGGATTCTTCAGGTTCGGTATATGAAGTCTTCCAATTTCGGATTTGTTGCAGGAAGTGAATGCTACTGGCAAGGTTGAAGCCCCCGGGTAAGACCGGAAAGGTGGAAGTGAAGTAGTAGGAAGCAGTTTGGAGTGACCTAGGCTGGCCCCAATGTCATCTGATTCCCCTTCTCAGATGAAAGATCATGGATTGAACGCCAGTGTCGGTCATTGAGAGTCTTCTCGAGGTCACGCGTCAATGTAGCCGAGTGATGGTCTGCTGGCTCTCGATCTTCAAGAGCCTGAGCTACTTTTTTCAGCAATTGGGTTCCATTATTTAGAGGAGACAGAGGAGTATGTATGATACGATTCAGCCAATCAAACACGCGCTCGATAAGTCTGTAGGATCTTGTCTTCAGGAACTGATGGGCTGACTTCTCTCCTCCCCAGAGGGAAACAAATTGGCAGAAGTGCTAAATTGGAGGCAATCTTCCATATCAGGATCGCCCAAACGGAGAGACGTTTCGGTTTCTATCAAAGTCTGGTAGGAAGAGGATTCAAGCATATATTCCCTTACCAATCCTTTTTCGTCACCCAAGCGCGTCCCGATAGCTTTGCTCATAGATTCCTTATCCAGAAACCTCTTCGCCTGATAATCTATATCGATGATAATGAGATAGATACCCTTTCCTGTAACAGCATTCTCCGATGATTGGAACCTTCGGCTCCGCAATGATACGTGAAATGTGAAGCTGCTCTGGGGTTGTTTGTGAGGTTATTTCCTCGCTTATTTGTTGAAGAGATCTCCCGCACCAGATCAACACAAGTCAAGCTCAAAAGAAACTCATTTGATTTCTATCGGACGCCCATGGAGGAGATCATAGCAGAGCAATGTCAAAGTCAAACGTACCCAAGCAAATATAAATTGCACCGAAGAGGACGAACATACTCCGCGCACGTGACAAGTCGCCCCAAGCCGGACCTTTCTGGTGATAAGTGACGACAATGCTGAAAGGACGTGAGAGAATGTGAGACTAGATACCTTCGCCACATGTATGCTTCTGCAAGTGCTTTGTGTTCTTTGCCTCTGTGAAGATCCGAAGTCATCAGGTCGTGTCTGCAGTCGACAGATTACCGTCATGCATCCTCGACTCATCTCATCTTGACTCGACCTCATTGAAAAGGCATGTCAGAGGTGAAGCAGTCCAGTCTTGACTGGCTCAGAAAGATACCAACAATCGAATGAGGGGGACTTCCACTTGCTCGGATGAGGATCTTCATATGGTAACACTTGTTCGCCCACAGTAACATGAGGGGCTTCAAAGACCAATGTTCTTCTTTGATATCTGTCTATCTTATGTACAGTTTGGGTATCTATTACTTCTCTCATTCACTTTCACTTCACCCTACATCCAAACATTCACTGGTTCGCCACCCACCAACTCAGCAACATAATGCTCATGTGCATCTTGTTCGCTCACAAATGCCGAAGAACTCCCTACCCATGAGTAAGAATTCCCCACGCCAAAGAGCTATATCAAACAAGCTCTCATCAATCAAGGAAATATAACTCCAGGAAACGCCGCGCTGTCGTCTATCATGCGCTCATGCAAGGTATATTACTCGGGCAAACAAAACACTTCAACCAAAAGCAAAAAAGACAAACACAATCAAAGGACCTGCTCTCTATCTCCAGCTGCTGTTATTCGCTTTTTCGCTGTTTCAGATGTGCATATGCGCCATGTATGTACGAGAACAATGCTGGATAAAACAAGGGATATGTAGTATGTTGCAATGGTTTACAGGAACCACATGAATCCCAGCATGACAGCAACAAGGCCAGCGCTCATGCCGGCGATTTCTTTGCTGCCGCTGGCACCGCCCTTGTTAGTGGATGAGGCGGATGCAGCACTTCCTGTGGCTGTTCCCGTCGGTGTGCCAGTGGTAGAAGCAGTAGTGGCCGTCTCCAATACCTGACCGATGCTTGGTAGGGCGACGTTGCCGTTGACCAACCATCCTCCTGCTGTTGAGCTAGGGCAAGCTGGAGGAGTGATGGATGGTGTGTAGGCGGAGCTGGCGACACCTGTTGGGTGTAGGGTAGCCCAGGCGTTTTGCAGATTGGTGAAGTCTGGTGCGACTGGCGTTGGAGTTCCACGGCGAGAGAAGCCACCCTCAATGTCTGAAGCTACAACGGTGGCCGAGACAGGAGAACCGTACGAGATGAGACCGTAGTTGTTGGCTTCCTCAATCCACTCGTAGATGATAGCTCCTGACCAAAGGTCATCCATATCGGGCCCCAGGATAGCGCCCTGGTCCTGGAAATCACGAGGTTTGACGGTGTTGCAGCCGGTCTCGGAAAAGAAGATTGGGATGTTGATATTCTCAGCGAAGGAATTGAGTCTGTCGTAACCAGAAGTTGTCATGTCATTAGGACCGCACCATTCATAAGCATTGAGACCAAAGAAATCAATGGCTTCGGCGGCATTTGTACCACAGGCCAGGTAGTCTTGCAGCATGGGGCGAAGCTCGGCGATATCAGCAGCGGAATATCCAATTGGAATACTTCGGTATCCTTTCTTGTCTCTGTACGTCTTCATATCTCTTGCGGCAGCCTTGATGTATGGAGCGGCGAGGGATTGGTTGTTTAGAGCAATGACTTCGTTCCCAACAAAGAACCCAAGAGTATTATCGTATGTGTGGAAGGCATCCATGACTGCCGCAAAGGCGTCGAATTGTGATTGGTTCCATGATGTGTGAATCTAGCAGGGTATTAGCAACTTGTTTTCAGCCTCGAATTGTGATACTCACTGGGTCAATATCTGTCTCGAAGGTATCCAGATCAACCAAAAGGTAGATACCAGCATTTGCAAAGGCAGTCATACAGCCAGTATGGTCTCCCTCTGGATCAACATGGTATACACGAATAGCATTTGCACCCAAGGTCTCCATTAAATCTGCGTCGCGTTGACATTGTTCGGTATCGATTAATGGATCAGCTGGTGTGAGCTGATAGGCAATTCCTGCGCAACAATTAGCCACGACCTTGCAGATGCAGTGCTCTACTTACCCTTCATGTAGTACTGGGTTCCATTGCTGTAGAAGAACTTTGTGCCTTTAATGGAGATCTGTGGAACAGCTGCGTGGACGGTGCCGATAGCTAGGCAGGCAAGCAATGCAGCTTGGGTGAGGGATTGCGAGAACATCCTGGAGACCTGCGGAGGATGATGTTGAAGCTATGCAACGGTGTATTGTCGCAAGATTGATATATTGCAGCTTTTCGACGCGCTTTCGAGTGCGAAGCTGGGAATAATTCAGCGAATATTGTTGTTGAGTTTTGCTCGAAGGTCTCGACCGGGCGAAGGACCAAGCTTTCTGTTCGTGGAACTGGGAAGTGGAGAACTTTGAGGTAGCGACTGCTTTGGCGATATAATCGATAACCTTATTATGCAACGAATGTGGTGGAGTCTCGACGGACTGTGCGTGAGTCTTTTACTGTTGCAGTTGACGAAGCTTTCCCAGAAGTCTTGATGCCGAACTAGTAAAAGTGAGGCAGAAGAGGAGGAGAAAGAAGAAGGATCGCGATGGAGGGTTGAGTTGGGGTGGGTTGTTGACGCGGGAGGGCTTGGATGCTTGCAGCTGCGGTATCCAGGAGAGTTGGATGGCGCTGGCATGGGATAGGGATAGGAGGATAAGAGAGGATGCAAAAGTGCTGTGACGAAATCAGTGTGTTATCCCAGCACAGCCATTGGCTGAGACTGTTTTGTGCAGGGGTTTATGCAGATGGGGCAGGGGTTTTGTGAAATTTATCCGATAGCCTTGCCCAAACAAACTTCGTAGCTTTCGCGAGATGATCTCCTTTCTTTCCTGAATTGAATCGCCTCCTCCCCAAAGAACCAACAAAAGATGTTACGTATGCTTCAAGCCTTCAACAACAACAACAACAGCAACATGACCGTACACTCAAGATCATCTTCGCCCCCTCCTCAACATGCAATTTTCGCCATCCACCACCTCATGCGATTCCTCAATCGCCCCCCGAGAACAAACCTTCTAGCTCCCAGCTAAGATATAATTTTTCGACCCTTCCAAGGCACAGACAGCTCTTAGCTTTTATCGCTCAGCCTGCTTCAAGCCGGATAGAGATAGGCGTGTGCAGGGAAACGCGGCCAAATGGTTGTGATTCGATCGCTTTGCATGTGGCAGCTCAGCTAGAAGTCAATTGGATGACACCTGCTTGGCTGCTGGTCTTGGGTGCGGCAGCTATTTTGGTGTTCTGGAGTGGAGTGAAGTGTTCTGTTGACCTTTGCCAAGACACGGCAACATGCCGCTACACGTGAAATATTTCACCATGTCGGGAAATCGGCTCGGGTTCTGAAGGTTGAAGAGCCTCAGGGGACAAATAGGACTCTTGAACAGAAGTTTGGCTACCGAAAAGGGGAACTGTGTTTGTCAACAGAGGAGATCGGAAGAGTGAGGTATCGAAAGAATACCAGCGCGCTGTAGGAAACCAGGGACAGCAAGTCAGCTTGATCTAATGTCACAACTCTCTTACAGTACAGGTGACGGCTTCTGGAATTTCAGGAACACTGATCCCAGGGAAAAGAAACTAGTTACAAGGATATCGAGAGCATTTAGAAGGGTTTGGAGCCTCGTCTATCGCTGTTCATTACCATAGTGACAGTGGTAAGTGTGTTTGCTAGGACCGCGAATGTGATTAGCTTCTAGTACCAGCCCATATTAAAGTACGTTGGAAGCTTCCCCTCCTCACTCAATCCTTCATCTGTCAGCTTCAAGTTCTTGTACAGTACGGTATTCAGCTGGTGTGGGAATATCAAGATCCAGAAATTCATGGCCTTGTTTTTGACATTTCTTCGTATATCCTTTTATCTCTTATCCTTGGCTGTTTCTTCTTACCGTCTTGTACTGCCTTTGGCTTTTCGATACTGCGTTCTCTTTCCAGTCTGGAATTCTATGTGGAGGGAGGGTAAGCAGCGAGGGGATGGTCTAGTGGCCTGGCTTATTCTGCTTTGGAACTTGGTTATGGTCCTTTGGTTTCGAGCGAGTGTTATTTCGTGGTGCTGGGACGGAAGGGACTTTGATAGAAGAAAATCTGTGTCAGGGGGATGAGCTGCTACCTTCAGGGGGTAGCAACGGCAAGTGCTGACCCACGGTATGGTATGCTGGCCGAAGACTTGTGCATGCGCATTTAACAGTCGTGTTACCTGCAGCCATGAAATGGCAGGTCTACCCAGCCTTCTGCCGATTATGACACGGATGAGAGATGAGCGATCGAGGCCTTAGTTTTATGTGAGTGCCAGAGAGTGGATAGAGGCTGCTAAAAGTAGAAATGATTGGACCTTTCGAGCAAGTCCGCGCCACCACGTAAGTTGAGAGACTACTGTCACACGTCCAGTTCTTAATCATAATCTGAAGATGAGCGCTAAATGCAATATTTTTGTTTTGTATATATTGTAGAAGTTCTGGATTTATCTAGTAAAAACCAGGACAAACCACTAGCCACTGCAGCAGAACGAAAAACAGACCCACCGTACCTAAACGGGAGTGTCCTATCTGCCATCTGTGTCAAAGTCTTGAATAGGCGGAAGCTATTCAAGATCTACAGTGGCTAAGGCTCAGGATATGTACGAACAGCTACAAAAGCCTGTTTCCCCACCCCATTCACATTCTGGGCAGGTATACCTGGTGCTCTTAGTCTTTGCTCGGGCTTCGAATCTCGTTCAGCCGAGTGTGTATACATACCCCGTTCAAGAAATGTTTTAGGTTCCAAAAGCCATGATGACCACTCCATACTCTTCTCCAAGGTTGTAGTCGTTTCTGATGTGGTGGGAATCCCCCAAGGGACACGCAACTGAAAAAGGTGCTAACATCCTCGGAATGCTCAGCGCTTGATCACGGCTCAGGAGTTGAACTTCCCGAGGGGTCAAACTCAACCATGGCGTATTCACAATATGCTGCTTCTCATGTCAGTATTTGCTTTATTCGTCTTTTTCAATCGAAGAATGAAGTGGAATGTTGTGCATTTTTTTCTTGTGCGGATATGTTGCGCTGCTGAGACGTATTCGAGGCGACCAAACGTTTTGCCAGTCTGGAGAAGGTGGGGTGAAGAAACAGAATGCGAGTCGCTGCCCAATAAATATTGCCAGAGGCGGTGAACAGCGTGAGGGTGTTTCTTGTGAAAGCGCTTCTAGAGGTATATTTCCCATTGCACTATGCGCCCTGGATCAGCCCAGTGGCATGGTTGCATGGGTCTCATTTGCTCACATCCAGCCACTTACAAACCCTGATGGCATGTTGTCCCAACCGGCATTTTTCGAAATTGTCAGAAGCAAGTAGTCAGCCCATCCTTCGTGTTCATCTCCCCGATGGTGGAATTCTGATTAAATTGATGATCGTTATCCGACGCGAGCCGCTATCAAAAGGACTTCTGTTGTCCTCCCGTCTCTGCGCCAGCTACTCCCAAAATACATCGGAAGAGCAGTAAATTCCATGTACTGACACATTGAACATACTAGTGAAAGAGGAGACGTCCTCCATTCGTGTAACATTAATCGTGAGCCAGTTTCGCTTCGCTAGGCCCGCTCATCCCTAAGTTTCACCACAGTATCTGGGAATCAAAACAACGTATATGCCTCGAGTTATCTAACAACAAAAGCACTCAAGCGATTTGGCAAATTACGTTTTGTCAAATTAATATATTGCAATCCTAAAACACAAAAATACCAGACCCTGCAAACAAAAGAAATCCATCCCTCGCCCGCCACTCTAGCAGAATAGATGACAAATCCCACCACGGTGCGAAAGCGGTGCTTAAATCTGCCATCTAAATCATACAAACAATACTTGCTTAGTTAAAACGTGAGAGTGTCACGAGTTTCATCTATTCAAGGACTAGAGTGGCTAAGGCTCAGGATACGTACGAACAGCTGCAAGAGCCTGTTCCGTCGCACTCGGGACAGTGGGATCTGGAAGCTGTCAGCATTTTATTTTGGTCTCATTGAGGACCTGTTGGGAGATATACGCTCTCGAAAGTTCAGTTCTGGTATGAAGACGGTGATCAGGCGACGGACCTTTCCAGACGCCGGGATCTCCGTCAATTGTAACGGGGTCCTCATGGCAGTCGGCGACCTCCTCAGATATACCTACGCCAGGTTCCTCTGGCCATATGTCATAGCCTTCAGATTTGCCTTTGACCTTCATATGATCCTGTATATTCGGCACGTCTGGCCATTTATCGTAGCCTTTGAGCAGATGTATGCCGCCAGTGCTCTTCCGTATGTTCGGCTTCGTCGGCCAGCTATCGTAGTCCTTGATCAACTCTCCGGGGAGGTTGGAAGGATCTCCTGGATCTTCAATTCTAGGCAGCCCAGCACCATCGCTTATATACGATGACTTGCCGCATAGATTCAAGTCTGCCATCAGGTTTCGGACCAGAAGGACAGGAAAATGCAGAAGGCCCTTTTCCCGAAGGGCGAGCACAAACTCTGTTGCACATCTGTGCATCTCTTCGCTCGTCCATTTGATGAGGATGATGACGCGATGCGTGAAAGGGGGTCTTTGCAGGAGATACATATCTCCATCTGACGGAGCCTCCATGATCCCAGGGCCATAGGAGACCGCCATGATTTCTACTAGGCAAGTTAGATTCTATATCGCATTATTTAGACTATTGATCATACCTTATTATATACTATACTTGCTGATCGGGGGCAAAAATGCACTTTACAGAGAAGCTGCCATTGCCATGCGGCCTTTGTCTCGTCTCTTACAAAGACTGGGAAGAACTGGGAATGTGCGAGTGCGCAGGGTCGTGATAAATACTTCGGAGTGCGCGGACTCAGCGCCCAAGGACACCGCCCAACTCGGGCTGCTCGCAAGGCATATTTTCAGCTATTCCGGCTGTGCTGAATGGCCACCCTCTCTTTTGGACTTGTGTATCGCCAACTCGGTTCCTATTTGTATATGTTTCAGCCTGCTCACACCTCATTGGCAAGCCTTGCAGAATCGGCAATCATCGTCTCAAGAATAAGAATATTTAGCGCATCCTTCGAATTTTCGACCGACTTCTGCTCATACGTGCTCACCAAATTCGATATTGACGTCGAGCAGCTTCATAAAATGGAGCCTGTTGGTATCGCAGCATCTCTCCTTACTTTGATAGCAGTCTCAAAGAAAGTTGCTGATACGGGCCTGGTGTTGGTCAGACGGTATCGAGGATATCCCGCAGCTCAGGCTGTGATCCGTGACCGATCAACTCAGCTCGACGTACAACTCAGCCTGCTCAGTGACGCAAAGAAGGCCATCTCAGAATTGGACATCCTGTCAGACGAGTTGAAGAAGAAAATCCTGGAAGCTGTAGGAGATACTTGCGTCACACTCAAATTGATAAGAGACGACCTGGCACAACATTCCGATGAGAGAGGAACACGAGCACGGATTCGATATGCCCAACGGGGCGAGGCTGAGGTTCAAGACTGGTTCAAGAAACTTGATGAAAATTATCAAGCCTTGACTTATAAATTCAGCATCCTCAACATGTAACTCCTGCTCTTATTTCATTGAATTGGGGCTCTTGCTGACAATAGTCCAGTCAACTGTCGGCGCATTCTGTGAAAGTAAGCGAAGCTTGTGATGCCAAATTAGCCCTCATCATCAAGAATCAAGATGCAAACAATCACGAGATAAGAGCCGCGCGGTCCAGAAACATTCGAAACAAGATTAAAAAAGCAGCACCCACTCCCAAAGATGCTGTGCTATGGGGTCTTCTGTTGCGCCTTCCGACAGATATTCGCTATCTTGCATTCATGCGAAATTATAAAGTTCAATTCAACCTCTCGGTCCTGTACAAACCGATAATACCGCATAACATAATACCCCATTCGGCGGAGATTTTCGAAGCTTGCAAGTGTGGTGATGCACTTGGTGTCAAGCAACTTCTAGATACTGGCAAAGCCAGTGCCCGCGATGCCACACCACGAGGGTCAACTCCTTTGAGGGTGAGTTACTTTTAATACATGTACATATGAAAATGAAAGCCTGACCATCATACGATTTAGTTTGCGATAGAAAGTGGTTCAAGGTCTCTCGTTCAACTACTCATAGATTATGGAGCAGATCCCGATGTATCGTTTGGACAGATGCCCACGTAGGTGCCTCTCTCCGCATCATCTATCTTCCTTGTAACTAAGCATGCCCAGATCACCAATCGCGTGGGCTTTTGCAGCACGCAAACTCGACATCGCCCGCCTCCTCTACTCACGAGGTGCTGATATTGACTCGCCGAATGCGAAAGGATGGACGCCACTCTTTTACCTTTTCGGGTCCATCGGAAATCCAGAATTGGCACCAGCAACTTCATCTGATTTGCCATTTGTGCATGAGTCCCCAGTTGTTGAATACTTGCAATTCCTATGCTCTGCATCGCTCCAGGACATCGACGCACAAGATTCCCGCGGCTGGGCCAGTTTGCACCGCGCTGCTATCCACGGCCAAGGTTCTGACATCCTCGAATTCATCCGTGAACATGCCTCGCTCTCCCTAAGGACGAAGCTATTGCAGTGGTCACCGATATTCATGGCTGTCCACAGCAGTAACATGTCAACATTCAACGTCCTCGCTGACCATCAGCCGGGGTATATCAATGAGAAGGATATTCAGAGCTGGACTCTACTACACGTCGCGGTAAAAAGAGGGTGCAAAAAGATTCTTGAGAGACTGCTCAGAGATGGAGCAGATGTGCATGCCTTGACTGATGTGCGGGCAACTATTGTTCCAGAGAGGTTAAGAGGGAGACAAGTTACGCCACTAGATGTTGCGAAAGTTGCAGACGGGGATGCCTTGGCGATATTTCTGGAGGTTTTGTGTGAGTGGAACAAGGATGTCAATGTTATTTGGGAGGGTGATGACTGTGATGTTTTCTATCCCTCTACTTGTTTCTAGTTTGCTGTCTTGAAAGACGTCGTGAGCACTTCATCATCATAGGAGGAGTCTCGGTGCAATATTTCCGAAGTCCAGTACGTTCTCTGAGCCTCCCATTGTTCTTGATAAGCACGATAGGCGTTGCCCCGGAGCCATCGAACTGAGTTTGACTCATGAAGTTTTTAAGTATTGATTGTGTGATTTGACAGATGTTTTTCGTACGCCTCCCGCTGAGTATGAATTGCCAACCCAACCCCTCAATAGGAAAATTCCCTCGCCGAGTCTAGCAAATCTTCTGCCTCCTCATATATCTCTCCTCTACCAAGTCTATGAGTCTGGCATCCCCAAATGCCAAATTCTATTTCAGTCAATTGGCTCTTTCCACTTTCTCCCTTCTGTTTCTTTTTCCTTGTTTAACTTCTCTGACTGCTTCAAAGTGTCCCTTTCATTTGCTCGATTCTCAAATGCTTTGATTGACTTAATTTTCTCTTCCATTCTAGCGATCTGTTCACTCTATACATTGAACTTATAGGTGTAGCAATCGGCTTGCTCAACGCATATGTAGGGTGATGCGACGCGCCAGAAGACGCGGAGTGTGAGGGGTGTGAGAGACATGGCTGTGGTTGTGGGCTGGGCCGTGATATGTTTGGCTTAAGGGAGAGTGTATTTGATTGAAAATCAAATTGAGTTTGACTTGATATTTAATTGGAGAAGTTTTCATTTTAATTTTTAGATTGATGGATTGTCAACAGGTGTTACGATTTGGACTGTGCTGGTTGGTGGTTTTGGTGTTGTTTTGTGGAAGCGAGAATTAGTTTAGATTGACTAAGTAGCCTGCCTGTCTAGCCTCCCTGTCTAGCTGCTCGGGCGGACTTTGACTTGGGTGTAAACTTCGGTGCCTGCAAGCTTAAATTCTTAGTAAGATCTTCGATTATTCGCAAGAGCATCTTCGAAATTGCGTTGACAATACCACTTCTGTAAAATCAGACAGATCGTGGGGGAAGGGCTATGTAGCATTCATTATTCACTTCATCAACGCTACACATCTGCTGACCGCGCTTCAAAATTATCACTCAAACCATGTCTAATCACGATAAAAGTCGAGATAGTACAGAATTGTTATGAACATTTGTCCATTTCTTTTGTCAAAACCCCAAATCTCATTGCCACAAGACATGGCCACCTGACCCGCTCCGATCACCAACTGAGCTGCCCTGCAAGCAAGCGTGACCACTCAGATAGCACTCTCCATAATCTCTTTAGTATGCGCCGAGTTCATGTACTCTCTGATTGTGACTATTTTCCCAGTCTCCTCCGAGAAAATCATGACCCAACAAAATCTACGTCTTCGTAAGCCTCTCGTTCAATTCCCGCCCCTAGTCCCCATCCACATGCTTGACTCCGCACGTATCTTTTCAAGATATCGTTCTGAAGGTACCAAAAGCAGAGAGATGCTTACGTGTTCCTATACGGCTTCCCATTCTTCTGCGTCTGCTCTCCTCTAGCCTCAAAAATAACTTTATTACCAATAACATCCAGCTCATCAACAAACATATGGACGGGTCCTTGGAGATGCTCTTTGAATGGCTCCATGAGTTCTTTTTTCCAGGATTCGACGTTCTGGAAAAGTCTCAGTACAGATCTACGATCTCCATCAAAAGGTAAATAAGAGTTAGGAAGGATGGAGGAAGAGAGGGAGGAAGAGCGTACGTAGATACCAGAGAGAGACATAGGATCCTTCTTTGGTTCGACGACCATCCAGTGGACATCTGGATCCATCGCGTCGAGGAAAACTGTCCAGTCGCCTTTGGCGCAAGGAGCTAGGATGTCTTTGATGTGTTGTGTGGTGAGTAGGAAACCCATGATGGTCTATTCAAATCTCAATGTTCAAGGTGTTGATAGTGTAGAATGATTAATCAATATGAAATGATTGAGATACTTCAACAGTGCAGAAATATCTCCTGTGTATATAAAGAAATACTCAAGACAAATTTCACGCTCTTTTTGGTGAGGAGGTGGGTCTTCCTCAGTCGTTGCATTTGTCAGCCTCCTACCTCATCCTTGCATACAACGTACATTTGTACTGAGATGTATCAAATGATACAACGCTATTGAATATGGAGGATGAATTGCTTTGAAATCAACGAGCTAGCTCCTTGTCAATCCGAGAATTGTTTCCTTCGGCGTAAGACGAATTGCCGAAACCCGATTTGGCCACCTTGGTATTTATATATTGGAGGAAAGTCTTGTTGAATGTTTGCGAAAAGGCAAGTTACTATTTTCATGCTTCGGAGCTGTACTCGAGATGAATCGCACTTATTTTCGAACGCCCTGGTGAGGTTGGACTACTTGCAAGTTCTAGGCTGATGTCATCGGACTTCGAAAACGAGCACGTATGATTATATCAAGACATAGGACATATGTCCTTGGAAGAAAATCCGTGGGCGTGCTTACGAATTGATTCGAATGGAGGTAGACGGTATCATTGATGTTGGAAGAGTTGCAGTTCGGTCTCTTGGCTCTGCCGAATTGTCCGCATAAGGTGTAACGTCCAGTCCTACCAGACAGGCCACAATGCAAAATTCTCAGGATGGCCATCATCTAAGAAGATATTACAACCAAAGTCGTGAGATAGCAAAATGCAGAAGCAGAATATTTAGGTATCATGAAGTGACTAAATTGAGCCGGCCGGCGGGTCTCGTTTGTGGCTTCAACCCCACCTTTGGCACCTCGAGAGTGGAGGAGGCCCCTAAACACAACTTCAGTACATGTCTCCTTCCTTTTTAGATCACAATCTGCACCTCTTTATTTGAATCGTATTGCCAATTCACCTATACCACAGAAAGTCCATCTTGCCATCCTTTTGTAAACAAATTTTCATCTTCACAAGCGAAATTTCGGGTAATTCAGGGGCTGCCATCGACCCCACTTTCACCTTCAAAATGGCTTCGACTGAAATCAACACTCTGTTTTCGGTGAAAGGTAGAGTAGCACTGATTACTGGTGGGACGAGTGGGATTGGTCTTATGATTGCGAAGGTATGCTTGATTTTTAGGATTTTGCTCTTTGGCGGGCTTTGGTGCTGATGATCTGTTGTGCAGGGTCTCGTGACTAATGGAGCCAAAGTCTACGTGTGCGGATTGGAAAGCGATCCAATATCTGAGGTTGAGAACGAATTGAGCGAATTAGGAAAAGCATCTGGTGGAAGTGCTGTCGGGTACGACAGTTCCCTTTCTTTGGCCTTTTCAAACGACACACAGAGGTTACCACATCATGAGTTGCTCAAAAGCTAAATTAATCCAGCTTTTCATGCGACCTCACAAGTAAAGAAGGGATTGAGTCAGTTTCAAATTACCTACGAAAGACAGAGTCTCACCTCGACATCCTAATCTCCAACGCCGGCATCCGTCGCGACCCACCAATCTCCTGTGACGTCCTCAACGCACCACTCTCTGAGCTCCAAGCTTCACTGTGGTCATCCTCCTACTCAGACTGGAACAAGTCTTTCCAGATCAACACCATGGCGCACTACTTCCTGTCCGTTGCCATCCTAGATCTGTTAGCCAAGGCGGCAGATATGGATATGGGAGATGGGAGTAAGGGGAAGGATCATGGCCGAGGTGTGGTAGTGATCACGAGTTCGATCGCGAGTTTGCATTATGCGACAAATGTGGACATGATGAGTTATGCGTCGACGAAGGCGGCGACGGATCATTTGGTGGGGCTGTTGGCGGCGAAGTATGCGAGGTGGTATGTGAGGGTTGTGGGAATCAATCCTGGGTGTGAGTGTTTTTCCTTCTTCAAATTCTGGTTGACGACGAGCTGTAATGCTGACTTGCGAAGTTGTACCAAGTAACATGAATCCAATGGGGACTGGACAAGGTGCGGATATTTTTGGCGATTTGGTGCAGAAGGTTCCCGCGAGAAGGGCTGGCAATGTAGATGATTTGGCTGGCGTAGTCCTATTTCTCGTGAGTAAGGCGGGGGCGTATGTAGAAGGTAGGAGCATTGCAGTCGATGGTGGAAGGACCTTGTTTGCAAATGGTCAGATATGATTGTAGCTAAGCTTGATGGATAACAATGAAACATTATCAGAAATAGGAGCAAATATCCAAGAATGATGCGAAAATATACAGGTAGTGTTGTTCGCCATATCCGACAGCTTTCCAAATCAATCGCTAAGGAAAATTCGAAGGAGCGTAGTATGCGAGCGGATAACTAAATGCAATGGGTGTTCACCCCAACTCCAGGACGGTGACGCCTCGCCAAAAACAAATCATGCTCAAAAGTCCCGATTTCTGAGTGAGCATTACGCTTCCCACTTTCCCAACTTGCTCCTTTGAGGGAGTCACTCAGACCTCCTCATCAATGCTCAACTCCGGCAGTGGCTCATAAGGCTTGTCCCCGCCAAACCTTTCATGAAGTCTCCTCCATACGTCCTCGCTGGTCTTGTCCCTCTCGCACAAATCCAACAAGTGCTCCTTTCTCATCTTCTCCTCGACCGAAAACCAGATCATTGCTTTCCTCTCTCTGTCCATCTTCGCCAAAACCTCCTCCTCAATGTACGTGAAGTTGTCACCCTCATTATCAGCACGGATGTAGTCACCCATTCCCTTGGCATCAAGATAGACCTTCATGTCTGCCTTCCAGGCTGAGCATCGCGGATACCTGTCCATGTTTGAGCCGCCGAGTTTGCTTAGATGGATTGTGACGCCACCGATTGTATCGGTCCAGGCTGTTTCCAGGATACTGAGGCCATCGTCTGAGCCTGAGCTGGATGAGGATGTTGATGAAGCGCGAGTGCGGGGTTGTGATGGACGGAATGAGGGGCGAGATCGCCTTGGTGATCGTACATGGACCATTTTGTGGTTGAATATCAGGTTTCAAGAAGTTTCTTTGCTTGATGCTTTGTGGAGCTTGTTCTCAGGTTTGCGCTGCTTGATTAAAAATTGGCCGCTTCCAGCNCACGTAGCTGTACTTATACAACAACTCTGTCTACGATATCGAGAGGTTCGGTTCCGAATAATTCTTTTAGCTGCCGGCAGGATCTGGGGTACCAATGGTGTGCCGTCGAAAGACCTTGAATGTTGTATACATAGAAATCGTGGGGATCGGCATGCTTTTGAGTTCCGGAGCCTTTGTGGGGGTTGTCGGCGGACGTCCGTGATGCTGTGGCATACCGACTCGGTGGCTTACTTGACTACATGTCCTTCGCTTGAACTTCTAACATGTGATGTAAGATCTTTGACAGCACCGAACATCACGCTACATCCGAGGACGCGAAACCTCGAATCGTTGTCTCAGGAGAGGAGGACGTTCGCCTAGACCGAACATGTGGAAATCTTTGGTAGTTGAAGCTACTTAGCTACATTTGCCACAGATCCTGTCTAAGCACAGCAACTAAGAGCAATAAATCAGAAGAGAGAAAATCACAATCGAGGACAACTCGGCGACTTTTCCATGTACTTTCGGAGCTCGACATGTCAGCTGACTTAACAGACAGTCCTGCAGCCTTTCATGGTGCGTGGAGTCCGCTGAAATAGTGGTACAGACAATCTCTTCTACACAATCAAATGTGAATAGTAGTCAGAGATAAATTTCGAGATACTGAGGACTGTCAAGTTGACGTTGATGGTCTTGTTGTGTAAGGAAAAGGGGCTGCCCAAAACCCCCCGACAGCTTGAAACGAGCCGAGCGCTAAACTACTTCTGGCGTAGCTACATAATATTAATATTACTAACCTCCTTCCTTCATCCTCCCCCTCTGCGGCTGTCATCGCTACCTTCGCTCTACATTTCCGAAGAAAAGCTCCTCTTCCCGTCACATCTAGAAGTAGCTGCAGGGTGTCTTTCGTTGACTGTTGGAATGACTGGCGTCTCTGCCGAGACCATGCTTCACAACGCACAGCACACCAGCTATTTGAGAACAGGTCGATCCTTCATCCGATGCATCATTGAATCAAGATCTCGAGCCAAGATTACATATGTCTTGGCTGGTCTTGGTCAGTGGAGCTCTGAGTTCTCATATCTCTGGAGTGGGATGGGGAAATCTCACCCGAATCTGGTCCGTAAGCTACCTCATCCTCCTGATGAGATAATCCCTTCACGATGTTACAGATAAGCTGGCCGGCCGGCAGATGATCCACAGCAAATATGCGCCTCGGACGGCTTATGGCTTTGTCTTCATTTTATCATGAGAGTTGATCCCATGCCAGGGAAAACCTGAGCGTTGCACAGGCCATCGAGTGCGAGACAGGATCTCATGGCTGTCAACTATGAAAACATGCACTACCCAGATCCAGACTCCAGTGGGCTATATCGTCGTGAAAACTCTGGGTTTTTGTGCTTCCAGAGAGTGTCTTATCTCGTTTCCGCTGCCCAGCTCGAGATTCAGAGCCAATCATGTCACCGCTATTTGTGCAGATAGTGCTACTAGAAAGCCAAGCTCATAGTTGGGATGGAGGCGTTTGATCAAAAATCCAACTTGACATCTTATCGAGAATCTGGAGAACAGGAGTAGCCAAGCCCAAAGTTGGGGGACATCTCGAAAGTGTAGAAAAGAGAGACTGTCTCCTGTCCTCTTGACAAAAACCACCGGCCAAAGAACTCATTCACTTACCGCAGGGAATTGACTTTCAACATGGGAGGCCTTACTTACGCGATGATGCTCGTCTGTCTGACAGCGGCTATCAATTGTGCCACTGTCGGATACGATGCGAGCATGATGTCCTCGCTCAACATTCTGGTATGTTATCTTTCTTGATCTAAGGGGACAGAAGCTAATTGTTCTGCCACAGAGAGCTTTCCAAACCCAATTCGAGATCACCACAGAGCTCAAAGGGCTTCTCACTGCCACGCAGAACTTAGGTGGTATCGTGGGAGGATTGTTCGCCGGAAGCGTTGTCGACAAATTCGGCAGAAAAGGAGGAATTCTTGCGTCCTCTTGCATTGTGCTCGTTTCATGTATCCTCCACTCTACTGCAACCACCAAAGAACAATTCTTTGTTGCTAGAGTTCTGGTCGGTTTCGCAAAAGCACTGGATATCTCCGCCGTGCCAACATATCTCGTTGAGCTGGCACCACCTTCGAAGCGTGGATTTGTGGCAGGGCTGTACTGGACCTGTTGGTTACTCGGCGCCATCATTTCCTCTGCTGTGGGATATGGAGCTAGAAGTATTGCTGGAAACTGGAGTTGGCGCTTGATCTGTCTGTGCATGTCTGGACCCGCATCATTGTGCATTCTTCTCCTAGCTTTCATCCCGGAGTCGCCACGTTGGCTGATTTCCAAAGGACGAGAACGCGAAGGACTTGCTGTTCTCACGCGATTCCACGGTGGTGGGGATCCCAATCATCCTCTTGTGACAGCTCAATTCAGAGAGATCAAGGAGACAATCTCGTACGAGCAGCAGAACAAATTCGAGTCTTACCGTGCATGGTGGAAAACCTTTGTGGGATTGAAGTCGAACCGGTACCGAGCATTCATCCTCGTCAGTCTCGGAATTTTCGAGCAGACCATCGGTTCCAGTATCATCACCTACTACCTCAGCAGCGTCCTCAACCTGGCTGGTGTTACTTCAGAGAAGTCTCAATTTGCTATCAACCTTGGCCAAAACTGTGTTGCATTCACTTCGGCGCTCGTCGGTATATGCCTGATCGATAAACTGGGTCGTGTGAAGATGCTCGTAGGCGGAACGATTTTCTGTGCTGCTGTTCTGGCTTGCATGGCGGGCCTGACTGCCCAGCAAACAGACACCGCTGCTGGAAGGAACGCAATCATCGCCATGGTCTTTTTGTTCCAGATGGGATACGCGTCGACTTGGACACCACTCTCTTTCTCCTACTGCGCTGAAGTCCTCAACTTCACGATCAGAGCCAAGGGCATGGCATTCTACAACATCTTCACATCTTCGGCAGGCTTCATCAACCAATATGTCATTCCGATCGGGCTCGCGAATATCGGATGGAGATTCTACATCGTCGGCGTCTGCTGGAATCTCTTTGCAGCTACGGTCATTGCATTCACTTACCTGGAGACCAAGGGCTTGAGTCTGGAGCAGATCGACAAACGCTTCGAGGGTGTTCCACGTGATCAGTTAGAGGACATTATCGAGACTTACAATGGGGTTAAGCCCATCTCGGAGGCGGAACTTGGAAAAGTCGCAGCTGACCCGGTGGCTACTGAGATTTCAGAAGGCCCAAAGAAAGATTGAGTTGTGACTCGGAGAGGCTCGAAAGGTGCGGGGGGAGGGAGGTACCTGAGGCGTTCTGTGGAGGTCTGATTGTCCCAAAGAATTGCACCTCGGTTCGCTTTGTGTCTGTGGTATCTGATTGAAAAACAACGCAGAGATTCACATTATCATACACAAGACATGCTCTAAAAACTGCTTTAGCTCAAGTGCTTGCTGCAGCCAAAATCTGTGAAGAATAACACAGTGCTAAGCGTCTCGAAAATTAGCATGATCAATCATCCTGTATGTACGTGATGATTTAGCAGCCAGCTTTGATAGCTATCGAGAGTAGTGTCGTATTCGGGGTCAATTTCACGTAAGCCGGGTGCTGTTGGTGCTCCTCGGAGTGGGTCCCACAGCCACAAAAACACCTTTCGGCATCAATTCCGCTCCTTTGGTAAGCATGGACTTTTGAACTACACTACAACATTACGACCTGGATACAGGCTTAGAGGGGTTCTTTGACCATTCTAGTATTCTTGATTATACAACTATCAACAAGTATAGCGGAAATGTCCGTTCCCGCCAGTCAGCGTACCATGGCAGCAGCGAATCTTTTTTGGCACGTGATTCGTCAGTGGTGAGCTGCTTAGCGAGCATGTTCATACAGTACAGTACGTACGATCAGATATATAACTTAAGAAGACCCTTCTGATAATGCATCAACATCAATATCACCAAGTTATCGATATCTACTGGATTCCAGCCACACACAATTCTCCCATATCACAACCGTCGTCTCCCAGGCTTCACAATGTCTCCCCAACTCAAGAATATCGCAATTATCGGTGTATGTACGGCTTTCTTAGATACTACCACTCGACTGACTAAATCAATATAGGGCAGCGGCAGTGTGGGAAAGATCATCCTGGATGCGCTCGTCTCCGACACACGTTTCAATGTCACGGTATTGACACGAGCATCCAGCACATCAACTTTCCCAGCAGAAGTCACTGTTCGCAATACCGACTACTCGAATGCTGATCTAGTTGAAGCATTCAAGGGTCAAGATGCAGTGATCTCCGTTGTTGGCTTGAGTGGCTTTGGTCAGCAGAAATCGTTCATCGACGCTGCCATCTTCGCCGGAGTGAAGCGGTTCATTCCTTCCGAGTTCTCATCCAACACTTTGAGCCCAGCTGTCTTGGAAATGCTGCCCGTGTTCGGACAGAAGAAAGAGGTGCTTGACTACCTGAAGCAGAAAGAGGCGTCTGGTTTGACGTGGACCGCGATCTGGCCAGCACTGCTCTTTGACTCGGTGACCTTTCCTCACTTACCTTGACCCGGAGTTTGAAGCTAACATGGATCCTAGGGACTCAAAAATGGCTTCTTGGAGTTCAACCTCAGATCCCGAACAGCAACCATTTGGGACAAAGGTACGAGCAAATTCACCTTGACCAACGACGACCAACTCGGTCGCGCTGTCATCGCAGTCCTCGTTCGCCCAGATCAAACAGCCAACAAGAACATCTACGTCGCCTCCTTTGAGACTTCTCAGAAGGAGATCTTGACTGCTTTGGAGAAGGCTACCGCTACCAAGTGGACCGTCACGGACACCACGACGGAGGCGCAAGTCGCCGAAGCATCTGAGAAAATTGGGAAAGGTGATTTCAGTGGTGCTTACGCTCTGGTAAGAGCTACCAGTTTTGCTAATACGCCAGGATTGCGGGCAAACTACGTTCGGGATGAAGATTTGTCGAATGAGTTGTTGGGATTGGAATTTGGGATTGTTGAGGAGACTGTGTCCAGGGTTGTTAGTGGCCTGGCATAGGCAGTCTTCCTTTCTTGCCAGTAGCTGTGTGAATTAGATGCGGCAGAATCCAAGTACCACTGATGTTCAGCACCTTGGCGAATTTGAAGTGACAAATTTGGGGCTCACTCTGCGTCGAGCAGGGACTTTTGCTTACCGTCGTTAGCGGGGTATCAAATCCATCGTCACTTCGTGACTTTTGGCCAGGACGTGAACCCTATCGCCATAGTGTGAACCTTCTACCAGCATGGGTCTTTCAACAAATTTCCTCCATAAAAATGAAGCTCTTCATACTAATCCTGATGTGGATTGTGAAGCCGCCTCGCTTTCCCGCTGTTTGTCTCTCAAGACATACCATCTCTTGCCTATCACACTCTCGCGAGTGAATCCAAGCGCAGCACAAGAGTCCGTCCAATCAAGGCTTCCTCCTGCTGTATACTGATAAATGCTTGATAGCGACTAAGTTGCGCTGCTTTCCAGATTTCGTCCATACCAATCTCGTCAGCCTTCATCAGTCTCAGCTCGTAGAAGTTATAAACCAATTGGTCAAGGCGAACGTGACAAGATCCTTGATATCCATCTACATACTTACGATGTTGTACAGGGAAATTGGCCTCGAATGCCAAGGATATGCATGTTGTCGTAATGTGGATTCGAGTATTTCAGGAGGCCGTTGGAATAATTTGGGGTGACGGAGTCGATGCAGCTTTTGTCGACGAGAAGAAAGGTATTGGTAAGAACCCCTGACTCAGCAATCCCAGACTCAAAATGCTCAGTCTCCCAGAATGGATCATTTTGAGCGTCCTGGTACTTCTGTGGGTCTTTCAGAATTTTCTGAAAAGCTTTTCGAAGGATGGAACCATCGTGACTGTTGGCTCCACTACCCACCATTTTGTCGCTATCAGCACTACTAATGCCTTCTTGAGGAGTGGGCGCAAAGAAGTGAAGCAACTCGAATTTGCGATCAATGAGGTTCGATTATCCATTGAACCGAAGTGCATCTTCCAAAGCAAACAGTAGGCGATCCTTGAACTCTTCGAGCTGTCGCAGGTCCAGTTTCTGAGAAGCCACATCCCACAAGCAAACATATCCCCAACGCGGCTTGCCCTGACGGTAGAGGCATTGTACCCATTCCGGGGCGTCCGGTAACGCCAAGTCAGCTGCAGCCTGCACTCTGTCGATATCCGTGGTCCTGATGCGGTCGCAGTGTTCCTGTACACCGATATCGAATGCAGCATTCTCGTTGAGAGCTTGGGGCAGACTGCGGCCCTCGTAGAATTCATCTTGAGCTTCTTCGCTAGTCCTCATCATAGCATCCAGAAATAACTGATTCTCTCCAGGCATAATAGGCGTCCAAAATCGTCCCATCAATAGATCCACCTCCCTTGTCGTAAGTTGCTCCCAGTTGGAGAGTGCTTTCTCAATAAGCTGTTCGCGTGAGAGACTTGTTGCCCGCTTAATGTTGGAACGTTCCATATCCTCATCGGGAAGATCCAGGTACAATCTTCGTTCATGTTCGGTCATTGTAGCAGGCGAAGAAAGGCTTTTCTCCTTGAGCGATGGCCAGGCAGCGATGAGATCGTCGGCCTTAGTGACACTGCGCAGCACCCGCATCGTGGTATCTAATAAAGGTTCGATTGCCGCTGCGGAGGAGGCCATTGAGAATTGAGACTGTGAATGAGGCAGAAGTAAATAGCGCTGAGAGGCAGTTTTGAGAATCAGGTGCTTGAGAAGATACTGTATCTCTATGTTGTGTTTGACAGCCTTTCTTGCTGGCACTGTAAGTTTATCTGCTCTTTTGTACCCGGATAGAAATTTGGCACGGGCCACTGTGGTAGGGGTCGGCCAAGGATTAGCCCATTGCGGCCTTCTTCTCACATGATAGAGTCGTAGCTACAATGAGGAGGTGGAAGCTTATTTTCTCAGATAAAGAGAGCTAAAAATTCACTTACGACTTATCCGACTATCGACAAGCTGTAAGCCCTTCCCCGATATACCTTCTTTATGAATCATTCAGAGAAGGTAGCTTGCTGCTTGATACTCGCCAGGACGTAAACGCCAAGTGATCGCCTGCGAAAGTGATGTCAGCAGCCACAGCCACAGCTCTCCCGCTGTCAAGCCACGGCCACGGCATCATGCATGTCCCAAAACAGGTTCCCGATCAACAAATTCAAGTCTTTCCTGGCAAAGAACAAGCTTCCCCGCTTATAAAGTGAATCGAATACCTTTCTGAGAAGTGAAGCCCAGGAACAATCTCCGTACAGCTTACTCTTCATTCAGAACCTTTCTGTTGATCTCTTTGCTTACATCTCTCGTTTGAGCGACCCCGCATCAACATGGCTTCCCTTATTGAGAAATTGACTGCTGAGGAAGGTGGAGAATCTGTGAGTAAGTATGCACCCTTTTCCTGCCTCGATTATGTCTGCCTACTATTCAGTCCTATATGGCAGCTAAACACCCATCCAATTAGAGTTCTTGAACGACATTGTTGCGCAGCTATGGCCTCATATCAATGTTGCCGGCAGCAAGATGTTGAAAGACATCGTCGAGCCCATGTTCGCGAGTATGCTTCCTGGGCCGCTATCGAGCCTTCACTTCACCAAGATTGATCTCGGCCACGTTCCCCTCTCACTTTCGAATGTCCTTGCAACGAAGACTGAGACGGAGAGCATCAAGCTGTTAGTATCCTGTGATACCTCGTTTCATCCTTCACGATCCCGTGATCAACGTGGCAATAATTCCAAGCTAACTCCCTTGCTCAAAGCGATATGAATGTTGACTGGGCTGGCAAATGCGACATTCAACTTGATGGGAACATGATTCCCACTCTGGTATGTACCGAGGAAAAACAACCCGAGAGATTCGTACTGGTGAACTTGGCAGCTGATTCATTCGTCAGGGCGTCAAAGGTGTCGCACTTCATGGCAGACTTTCCATACTTCTGGGTCCAACCTTCGACATCATTCCGCTGATTGGAGCGGCTCAGATTGCCTTCGTGAATCCACCAGTCCTGAAACTCGATTTCACCGGAGCTGCAAACGTCGCTGACTCCGACATGATCGACGGAGCAGTTCGGAAAGTCATCATTAATATCATCAACTCCATCTTGACATTGCCAAATCGTCTTCTGATCAAGCTTGACGCTTCCAACGATTATTTCAAGACTCAGTTGTTTCCAATTGGCGTTATTCGAATCACAGCCGAGAAGGCAACTGGATTTGCTGAGGATAAAAAGGGCGCTGCGCAGAAACTCTTCTCAAAGCTCACGCGTGCTTCCCCTGACACTTACGTGAACATCAGCGTCGGTGCTGAGGAGGCTTGGTGAGTTATTTTTGAGATGTTTCCTGGTCCTCTTCTCCCTATTCCACATGATCAGGACTGTGCCACTACAAACGATCGAGATGCTGATTGCAGATTTTCGACAGGCGAACAACGACCAAGGACAACACCACCAACCCCTCTTGGAACGAGACACACGACTTCGTGGTTACCGATCTAAATCAATGCATCACTTTCGATCTCATGGATCACGATGTCAACAGTGACGACGAAATAGGTCTTGCAGTCACTACCGTCAGGGAGATCTTGGCAGCAGGTGGCAAGCAAGAGCTGAGCATGCTACACAAGGATAATCCAATCGAGGGTAAACTTTCGGTGTCTTGCAAGTTCTTCCACTTCGCGGCTGAGGGCAACAGCTTGTCTGCCTCAGATCACAGCAACGACGGCTTAATGTGTGGTGTGGCCACTGTTCTTGTTGCCGGCGTGTTTGACATCCCTGGCAACAGAAAAGGTTCGTGTTATTTCGTCTGAAATATTGGTTGGAATATTTAGACTACCCTTTCTTCCTGAACATTGCTAGAGCACCTTGCTGATACAATTGATAGAGCTCAATCCAAGTGTGGTCGTATCATGGGGAGAGAAGCACCGCTTCCAGACAGCTGCGAAGACCGATGCACCAGGCACAGATATTTCCAACCCCGCATTTGACCAGGCTTTCCGCATTCCCATCACAGCAGATATGCTAGGCAGCGGGGCTCAAAACTTCCGAATCGCTCTTATGAACAAGCAGGATGAAATCGGCGCCATCGATATTCCACTTTCAGACGTGCAGCAGGCACCAGATATGATTCTGCAAAACAAGTTTGACGTCGGCAGTGGTGCAACAGTCAGAGCGAGCATTTGTCTTCGTGGTATTGTGGCGGCGAGTATGGAAGAGAGCACTCTCCCTCAGCGCCAGAAGTAGTTCTGAACAGGAGTGGCATCGGTTGTCGATACCCGGTGGTGAAATACTAGAATTCATGGTAAATGGGCAAAAGTTGCTTGGAAACGATTCTCTAGTGACACGGATGAAACGAGAAAACCAAACAGTATGTAAAAATCAATCAGCGTGCATGGAATACAAAATTTGAAACGTCTGGAACCAGGCCTAGTTAGATTTCTTCTCGCTTCTGACCGTGAGCTTTTTGTCAAATATACTCACTGTTATCGAACGGAACTTTTTGTAGCTTGCACAGTTATCTTGACGGATGAGCATCTTGCCATGGCCAATGATATTTAAATCGACCCTCGGAGAGGATTATCGCCGTCATCTGGAAGTGACGATGAGCCCAGAATACTTGGCGACTAGGGCGACTGGCATTGATCATTCAGACTGAAAAGGGGTTCTTTCGAATAATCGATGTCATGTTAATTCCTTTAAAGAGCTGTCATAAATGTGTATCTGCATGAGAAGTTGAGAGGCAGAGCGAGCTTCTTTCTACTTCTTACGGCTTTTAAATACGAAACCTGAATCGAAGTACCTAGGTCCAGTCAGCCCGGCGCATCGCAGAACCCGGCCCGAACCGAACCCGGACAGAGGCAGCTAGCGCGTTTTGAGTAGCACGTGAAAGCGTGAACATCTCCACGTTCGATATCTTCGTCGCGTCTTCCTCGTATCGAATCCAAATCCAGCAAACAAATCGACTTCGAATTGGTCAAGCCACCAACAGGCCAATGCTTTGAGAAAATTTGCCCAAGTGAGGATGGATGACGACTTGAAGTATTCTAGATCCCTTTCCTTTGGCAAACACGAGCTGACTGTCGACAAAGACAGGCACTCGCGGCATCTCGCGCTGAGGCAACACAGCTGGAGGAAGACCGTGAGCTTCAGGAAGCAATTAGACTGTCTAAGATGGACGATTCTTCAACGCAATCAGGCTCGCCCACGCCATCACCGAAACCAGCCGATGAGGACAGTGATCTCAAAGAGGCCATCAGACTGTCCATGTTGGATGATGCTTCGACAGCTTCTGGCACCCCATCGTCGTCTCTAGAGCCAGATCAAATCAAGCGAGGCTCAAAACGCAAGGTAGAAGATGATCTAGGACCTCAGAGTACGAAGCGCGTACAGGCGACGCTCGTTGACTTGACCTCCTCTAACACCAGCCCCGCCCCTCAGCCTGTGCCTTCAGAGCGAGTCACATGTATGTTCATCGTCGTCTAATTTTCACTCGCTGATACTGATATGCCCTCTCTAGCGATACTCTCCGCAACTAGTAAAGCAGAAGCTAAGATGACCTATCCCAACGGCGCCCTTCGGATCACCCGTACTCCTGGTAGGGTCGATGCCAAGAATTGTGTCAATCTAAAGGATGTTGTACAGGGGAACAGTCTCGTATCGGCCTGTGCATTTTCGTTCTTCATTGGAGAGGAAGAGTTCTATAGACATTTCCCGTTCACACATTCGTCGGACAAAGTACCCGTATGTGTCTACTGCCATTGTGACGTCGCCATCACTAACATCTAAAATAGATCTACATCGGTCGCGATGTCAACATGGGTAAGCCTGATCATCACACCTACTCGTTCTGCTCCTTTGGCCATACGTCCAGTGCATGGTGTACTTTCTGACTTGCTCTTTACCGCAGATCCGATGACTCCGGAAGCATGTGAACTAGCTGGTGTTCCTCTCATCTTAGATGGCGGTAAGGCGCCCAAAGTAACAAAGGGCAAGATGCCGATTGTGGAACCCAAGCTCCAAGCCTTGTATGCCAAGCGATACGGCTTGAATTACCATGCGTTCTACGCCTGGTCTCCGGGCTCATCTCATTCCAAGATTCTTGTTCTGGTGTATGCCGACTTTCTTAGAATCGTCATCACATCGTGCAATATGATGGATATCGATACGGTTCTCGGAGACAACCATTGGTACATCCACGACCTTCCCAGAGGCGCTTCTCGATCAAAAGAAATGATCTCCTCCTTCGAAACCGACTTCTTATCCCATCTCTCTGCCCTCAATGTACCCGACACCTTCACCCGGTCTATTCAGGGAATGTATGACTACTCCAAAGTCAAAGTCCATCTTACGACCTCTGTACCTGGAGTCTCCTCTGGAACAAAGGCAGAGAAGCATGGGCTTCTTCGTCTTAGACGTATTGTCAATGATCTCGATCTCGAACTACCAAGATTGGGAAATGGAAAGTTGAGACTCGACCTGTGCGCTGCAAGTATTGGTGGACTTACAGCAAAGTGGCTCAATAGCTTCAACGACTGTGCTTTAGGCAAAGGTAAAATCACGGCAGATGATGAGAACCGAGCTGTCCCGGATGTCAAGCTGTTCTACCCAACAGTAGGAGATGTCAAAAGCGCCGATTCGTTGTCGCAGGATGCTGCAAGCAACATTGGCTGCCACATCCACCCATGGACAGGAGCACCAGACGCAATCAAGCGCATATTCCATCACTACCAGTCGAAGGACACTGGAAAGTTATTTCATCAGAAGCTTATCCTTGCCTACAACCCACGAGATGCAAGTGCCCCGCCATATTACGTTTACATCGGATCGGCCAATCTGTCTCAGTCGGCTTGGGGAGCACTTGAGGCGGATAAGAAGACGAACAAGGCTACTTGCAATACGAAGCTCGTCAAGGTGACCAACTTTGAGTGTGGCGTGGTCGTTCCTGGTACGCTTGTCAAAGACTTGCTGGAAGAAGGGACTGCGAGTTGGCAGAGTGGCATCGTACCTTTCGAGCAGACAGCAGCACCGTACACTCTACCCAGAGACAAGCCTTGGAATGGTAAGTGATTCCCGTCCCGAGTCTCATGAGCCTGAAAATGGACTCGAAAAAACATCTGGCTTCTGCGCCATGCATGATCGTGGAGACACGAAGCGCTGACGTATCAACAGATCCGAGATGGGTGGTGAATTTCGAAGATAATCGTTAAGGTGATCCATAGGCAAGGTATGATTAGGTTTTGGTTGAGGGGCTGGAATTGGGTACTAGATCACTAAAAGTATTTTCGCATAATGATTGTGGTGGGAAAGCGGAATAGACTGTATGTTCTGCATTTCCACCGCCCCAATGCACGTTTGCTTGGCGCGAGGTCCGTTTCTCGCCAATTTCCAGAAGGTCATTTTATTGTCCCTGGAAACTGCTTGACTTTTACATATGTGCTTCCATTTCCAGTAGAGAGCTGTTAACATGCCACCTTTTCAGGCTATCAGGAACTACATCTTGCACGATCTTAATTTCTGACACCTTTGACGAGGGTCTTCTGCTATGACTTGGATTTTCGAGCTTGTTGCTGATCACTCTCAGCAGAATTTGCCTGTGAAGTTGGACGGGGCCCCTACTGTTCAGCGATACATTACCCCGCATAGCCCCTGATTCTGTCGCTTCGGCCACTGAAAAGTCTTTGTTTAGCGACTCTTAGATCTACTGAACAAAACAATCATGAGCAAACTTTTAATGTGGGCTAAACAGGAATATTGTTGACCAGCGCAGATTACTCGAGTACATGGGTTCTCCAGACTTATTTCGCGATCACTAAATAAGTTCCATTTCTGTGGTCCAGATGGCGACGACGCCTTGCTCTTTGACACTAGTCATACCGTCACAAGTTCTGTAATGCAGAACAAGATACCGTAACAGAATTTGTTGAGGAAACTCCGTTTTCTTTAACAGGTTCTCGAAAGATCCAATCTATCGAAAAATCACTTTCATTCGATGATACCTTGCCTCTCTCAAATACACGGACATAAACACATCCCACACAACATTTCTACCCCGCCAAAATCCTAACGCCGACTCCCCTGCACTCGTCTCACTCCAGCAGCCCTCGAACCTGGCAATACCCCACTAACAAGGCTGAAATAGATATCATGTACGGCGATTACACACTCTTCTTGTCCCCACGATCACACCACCTTCAACAAACCGATTCGACTGCCATGCTGACATGCTGACATGCTGCAGTCTTGGCCTGGGCGCGTTCGGCTATCCTCGATATCGCCGATACCATAGACTGAGGAACTCTGAAATCTGCGAATGGGACCTATCGCCGATAGGAGAAGCTGCGATCGACGATGTTGAGCATATCGCCATACTTTACCTATGCTACATAGCAAGGGGAGGAAAGTCCGATGGAACTGGGGACAGAATTGGGGATAAGTTGGACAGAAGGATGGAGCATGAGATATATAAGTAGGAGTAGAGTTCCTGGAGTGGAAGCAGACTTCTTCATCACGGAATCAAGACAAGTTCTCGCCAATACTTCAATACCACCCGGAACATATCTAGGTATTCACCCAACCACTCAGACAGCCCCACTTAAACACCACAATATGTCCACCTCCACCTCCACCCCCACCTCCCCAAAAGTCTGGCTCATAACAGGCTGCTCCTCCGGCTTCGGCTCCACCATCGCAACCCTCGCCCTCCAGCGCGGCGACACCGTAATAGCCACCGCCCGCACCCTCACCAAACTCTCGCACCTCTCTACCCTCGGCGCCACCATCCTCGCGTTAGACGTAACCTCCCCAGACTCCACCATCTCTTCCGTCATCGCCACCGCAATCGCCCAACACGGCCGCATCGACATCCTCGTCAACAACGCCGGCGCCGTCCTCGAGGGCGCCATCGAAGAGACATCTGATGCCGAAGCAAAGGCGAATTTCGACGTCAACGTCTTCGGCACTCTCGCGGTCACACGCGCCGTCCTACCCTACATGCGCGCTGCACGCTCAGGTGTGATAGCCGGGCTAGGCAGTGTAGGTGGTTGGCATGGAAGTGTAGGGTGTGGCGTGTACTGTTCCACGAAGTGGGCGCTGGCGGGTATATTCGACGCGCTGAAGGCGGAAGTCAAGCATCTGGGGATCGAGGTGACGTTGATTGAGCCTGGGTATTTCAGGACGGATTTGCTGGCTAAGGGGAATAAGGTTGTGGCGGAGAGGGAGATTGAGGATTTCAAGCCGGTGATGGAGCCGTTGAGGAGGGCGTTTGAGGAGTATAATCATAATCAGCCGGGAGATCCAGTGAAGGGGAGTCAGTTGATTGTGGAGGCGTTGACACATTCGGGGAGATGTGAGGGGAGGACTCTGCCGTGGAGGTTGGGGATGGGGAGTGATTACGTGAAGACTGTGGAGGGAATTTTGGAGGCGGAGAAGAGGGAGTTAGATGAATGGAGGGACTTGAGTTTGAGTACAGACTTTTGATAGTCTAGCAGAATGGACCCTTTGCAACGGCGGTAAGGTGTATTTGCTAACTGTTTACTTCCTTACTGAAAAACACTGTTATCTGCAATATGATGCTCAGCTATTTATTTTGGTTGTCAAAATTAGCTTTGGTCTGCCGAGCATCTGTTCCGACTTACCATGCAAAAGACCTTGACTTCAATGCAGCCATCTACCGGTGTTCTCTCAGTACGCAACTGTCTTCCAATCCACGATTATTACTACTATAAGCCCACGAACCCAGTGCCCTCCTCTTCTCGTTTTCCTCGTCGCATCCAGCCGTCGTCGGTATCTTTCAGCCCCTTTTCTTTCTAATCGACTTCATTCTCCAGAAGCCAAGGACTTTCCTCCAATTCCAGGGCTTCTTCACCACACTAGTCCTCCTATCCATCAACGCCTTCCAGTGCCTTGGGTCAAGTTTCCTCTCCTCTCTCCTGAAACTCCACCCTCCCTCATCCATATCCCTGAACTTCAATAAAGTCCTCTTGGTCGGCTTCGGTACAGGCAACGTACCATGATTCTCCTCGTCAAAGAGTTCGCTTAGCTCTCGCTCTCTGGTAGCGCCCAGAATAGCGGAGAAATTCCTATCGTGGGCAGAGCCATTGGAGAGATATGCGATTATGCCGAGGATGTTGGCGAGAAGGGAGGTGAGAATGGCCAGGCCGTAGGCAAGGAAGAGGCTAGTAGATTTGTAGGTGTAGACGTTGAGGGTCGTGGTGCGGAGAACAGTCGTGTTGACTTTCGGCCTGCAAATTGTCAGTAACAACACAGAACGCAAAGTCCACAGCAAGGCTCATTATACTTCAATGAATTGTGTTTTGGCCGAGTGAAAACCTACGATAGAAGATTGCTGCTCATAAAGCTGATAGTCACGTTGAAAGATAACTCCTCGATCAGCGCATTCAGAGTCTTGTTCTTCGCCAAGTCCTTATCTTCTCTCCTCTGGTCGCTCATACTCTTGTTGGCAGTGGAAGAGTTTTGACGATACAGAGCATCGTTGTAATCGAAAAATGGGTCCAGATCTACGCTCCCGAGAAGACTATTGTGCTCGATTGGAGTAGAAATGGAGCTGAATTTTCGATGTGTCGTATTGTCGATCCAGAAACCCATAGAGCCAACAAGTTGGTCTGTCAGGACCCACATGAAGGCCGTGTAAGAGTGAGCTGCGTAATTTGTTGGAGTAAAAGGGTCATCCACTGGGTACTGGATTTCATTCAAAACATCGAGATCCGCATTTCTCTGGATGGTTTGGTTGCCAGCTTCAAAGACGAAATTGACGTCGTAAGAAGCGTTGAACAGACGGCACACTGAATGATGCACAACAGTGCTTCGATTCCCAGTGCCATCCCAGACATATCTTTGATAAGTTGTCCACAACTGATTTGAAGAAGTATTTGCAGGTCGTTGCATCCTGATATCCGAGATCTCGTTTACAGTCTCGATATCCGTGACTTCGCCACCATTCAAAATATACTCGTTCGGGACGAAACCGAAGTAAGCTGAAGTTTGTTCCGAGAAGTTGTCCCTTGAATGTGACATTTTCAGCCTCAGAAGACGATCGATGATCTCCGCTTGTGTGCTGTTTGCTTCCTCGCACTTGACCGTAGGACCGAAGAACTGAATGGAATACGACGAATTGGTGAATGGTGGATAGATGGACTGTATCTGACCTGTAGTCGCAGTAGCTGAAGATAGTCGAGAAATGATTGTTCGAGGACCGACAAAGAAGTTGTTCGTATCATTGAGCCCTTCAACGGTATCTGGGAGGAGCGGAGCCGAGTACTCGAACCGCGAATACTGTCCAGTATCGTTCGTTGATATAAGAAGACGCGGTACCTCTGCAGACATGTTCACAGCTTGTGTACCAGGTATTACTCCTAGCGTTGCAGGTGTGATTAGTGACGGAAGTTGGAGACACCTGTGAACTATAAGTCATGCCCAGGCAGATGTTACGGTTCTGTGCCACACTCACCATGCAAGCAGAGCAAGAAGTGATCCCAGCTTGATCTTCCACCACATTTCCGGATTGAACATAGATATCAGTTGTGTGTCGGCAGAGAATGCCGAGTCTAAACACTGGACGGAAACTGTGGTCGCCCTCAAAGTTTTCCACAGCCATTGTGAGTACGCGAATCCCACTGAGCCAACAAGGCTGATTTGTGTAACAAAGGCGAATGTCGTACCATATCTAATGAAACGGGCTCGGTTAGCACATCGAAGCAGTCAAGAGATATAATCAAATTCACTAAGCTGGTGTTGGGTTTAAGCGGAATGATAACTCACCTCAACTTTCTCTGCTGTTCGTCCTCATCTCCCACAAGATCTCCTTTCAACGAAGTGTAGTACAAGTGATGACCCAAAGCGACGAACACACCAAGAAAGAAGCACGCTATCATGCTGGCTGGGGAACGCCAGTAGATCTCTCTCTTCCCGGATCCATAGCATCTGGGATGAGTATTTACTTTGTCATGTGTTGGTGCATTTCGATGGTGGGGTTCTTGCTGGGCGGACGGGTTGAACACCACTGACTTAGTGCTTTGAACGGAAGCTAACCGAGGTCTATCTGTGGCTTCACTTTCTGGTAACTGTGGCGTGAGGAGTGGTGATGTTCCTGGGGAGAGAGTAACTTCTCGCACCAGAGGATCGAGCAGGTCTTTTGGCGGTGCTTGTGAAGACATAATGTCTCATGGGGTCGTTGAACGCCATTGCGAAGGATAACTATCCAAAGGCATCAAGATAGTCTCATCTATAAGTACTCACATATCTCAAGTCGCGAGGCTGAGTGCCCGATTTGATGTGGCTCGTTGAATAGCACGATGCATCATCCGATGTCGCGATTGGACGAACTTGACGGAAAGAACAATTGATAACACCCTCAAGGAAAATGGACACGCACACTCAAGGCTCTTGAATTGCAGCCTGGTGATAACATGGAAAGGCTGCCCCTAAAGAGGTGATGTTGAGCGATTTCTTGAAGGAAGCGATACACATTCTGGTGCTGACCAGTCGGAAGGCAGCAATGACCCAATTTCAACGGTCCTGCATATACAGCCACCGCCACATTAATATCAAAAGGACCGCAAGCAAGCCATGAACATGAGCTGGGGAAACAGGAGGAAAACTTGATTGCAGTTGAGTTAAGGTTCAAGATACACAACAGTAGACCGGCCACGGATCGAGAGCAGACTTCTCGCTCCGTGCAAAACCATTGATGTCAACTGTAGAAGCGATATCTCCCGAAGTGAGTCATGAATGAGCAACAAAATATCATGACGTCTAACAAGACTCATTCAGATGAAAGCAACGTAGTATGGATATTGAGAACGATTCTGAAGAAACGGGGCAACATGTGAAAGGACGCAGTTGTCGATGTTTACATTGAAGATGAGAGCAGTCGAGGACTCGAAAAGCGACGAGCACAAGGATAGTTGGACCCCGCCACCACCACTGCGAAACGAGGCTGTCGACAGCTCTCTAGTCCACTTTTCTCTTCTCTCACCGACGAGTCCGACAGGATACCGCGAGCGGCAAATGAGATGATAGTTGCTTCATATTTGATATTGAGCGATGAGAAAGGAAGAAGCGGATGAAGTCTAACTAACTCCGGTTCGGACAGATTTACCTTGGCGAAGAGAATGCTAATCCCTCTTTCGCTCTTCCCTTCTTCCCTGTCTCCTACATGAAGCGGCTTTCAGGGGAAGGGACGATCGATTACTTCAAGCAAAGCATTGAGTAGGCAGATACAGGATCGATGCACTGACTAGACACAATCTGCTATTTGATTTCTCTGTCTGCTGAATCTATTGATATCATCTTCGATGATGCAAATCTCACCCCTCTCGTTCATCTTCCCACCTTCTTTTGAGCCAAAGCCTCACGCATCCGGGTCCTTCGTATTAATGAAAGAAACAAAACAAACGACCTAGAGAATCCTCATATCACTTCCGGACAATTACTCATCTTCTAAGAACCCAAATCTTCCAATCAATCCGCTTACAAACAATGCCGCATCGCATGCGTCGCATCCACATTCTCACCTCATCACCAAAGTCTCCTGGAGCATCCCATCAGCAGCATCAGCCCACAACCCCACACCCATCCTCTCCGCAGCCTTCCTCAAACCCACACCTCACCACATGGCACGCAGAACAAAAATACCTTACCCACCTACCGACATACCTGCTCCGTATCCACCCAAAATGAATCACACCCACCTAAACCACAGAAACAAAAACATCAGACGGTCCAACGTTTTTTTGTTGCAGTTCGCACGCGCCCCACCCAAATCTCCACTCGAGCGAATGCTTACCATTCACTCGCATGTGGATTGAGCAGTGTGGATGCGATGCCTCCACTGCCCTTAATCTCGACTTGCTTTTTTTCACGTGGTGTGGTGGTGCATTTGGTGTTGTGGGGAACAGCTGAAGGAACCTGGAAGTAAGCGTAGCGTAGCATAGCTGCGAGCCCATACCAGACTACCAGGAAGAAGAACAAGAAGGGAAAAGGGGCAAGGTAAGATGGGAGAGTGAGAATTAGAGTGAGGTTGGAAGTGCCAAGACGGGAAATTCAAGGTTCTTTTGAAGAAAGGATGGATCTTGAAGGGGATCTGATTTTGAAAGAGATGGAAATGGAGAAGATCCATTCGAGAGGCGGAGTCTAGCGTGCGCGGGGAGAGCGCTGCCGAGGTTCCCCTTGAGGACGGTGACGGGACGTGGAAGCTTTCTCTGCGGGGAGCGAAGGTACTGTGCATCCGTACCGTCATACTCGTAGAGAACTTACAAAGGCCAAGGGAATTGTAAGGTGCTTACCCCGCAAAGTTCGTAGTTGCCTGCTACTGCTACTGCTACAGCCTGCAGGACGGATCGGTACCTTGAGCTTATGGATTGAGCTTGAGAGGTATAAGGAACAGGTGGTCTGGTCTGGTCTGTTCGAGGTCGGCTGATGGTGTGAGGATTTGCGGGAGGGAGGGGAACCTGCATAATCAAGATAAGGTAATCGGTATTGGAAGGTCGGTAGGAAATGTCGTAGATACAAGGTTTTGGCGAATTTGCGGGGGAAGTTGAGGAGGGGAAGATATTATGTTTGGAAGGTTAAAGAATAGAGAACAAAATAAAGGAATTGTTCGATGACGCTCTAGATAGGAAACAAAACGGGGAGAATAGTGGCTATGAGTATCCTGACAATAATCGCCACGGATCTGTACCTAGGTACAAGCGACATATTCGCCCCTCGTGGCTGCCACGAGGATCGCCTGTTCCCCAGCCGTTCATGCATCTTTAGAGCACTTCCAAGATCTCATACCAGCTGATCACAGCAAATTCACATCGACCCCTCACCATCCATCATCATCCACATCCTCCACACTCCCCACCTCAAAAGCGGGCCATCTCCATCTCCCCAGCATTTGTTGCAAATCGCAAGAAAGTGGAGCAGACCGATCATACCCACCGTGGGTCAAGCCCTCAAGGTCAGCAGATGAAGATATATGGAGACCATCCCTCTTTCTCCTCACCCTCCCCAACTTTAAGCATAAACTTTACTCTTGATCTCTTCCAAGCGCGGTCGATTTCTTCCCAGCTGGGTGAGTGTCCTCTAGCTAGCTCAACACCCTAGCCATTTTTATCCTTACCGTTTGTTCAGACCCAGACCCAGAGCTCTCCAAGGTCCAGGAGTGCACATCACCTGCCTCAAACGACCAGCAGCGACGCAGAAGAAAACTACAGAGTGACTTTTGTTGCATATAGCAAATAAATCTCCGATGCAACTGTCGACCCAGAATTGGGGTTTTGGGATCACTAGGTCAAGGCTAGTAGATGTGTACCGCGGTATGAAGGATTCGAATGAGTTGGGGGAAGGTCAAGCTGTCAACCTGATTTGGATAGAGGAAATGAGGCTGAGGAAAAGGCCCCTGAAGCCGCGAAAAGGAGCACACTTCATTGCCGTTGTGGATTGTCTCCGTGGCATTCTTGATGAGCGGATACTTTGAGCCAGCGAATAGACAATAGAACAAGTTCAGAGTTGTCAGTAGGAGTAAGAAGAACTGGATGCACTTATCTGGGTGTGCTTGTTGCGTCCCTCGCTGCATCCTCTTCTTCAACAGAATGCCCTACCCTTTCGGCCCAATCCGAACAATGGCCCGGCTCAGGAACCAAATGAGAACTAATTCAACGGCTCAAGGGGTAATGACATAAAAAAAAGTTCTTCCCCGATCACTAAACGACTAACAGCCGACCGCAGCTCGACCTAGTCGCAGGCTACAGCTCAAGCTAGCAGCGAAAAGTAATCACGAACCTGCAGTAGCTCAAGCTAAGAGACGTTTAGACTGAAGACTAGATCGGAAATATGCGTTTCAGAGTAGATCCAGGGCCGATCGGGTCTGATGTAGGCTTGACGGGAGCTATTCTCGGTGCGAGATGAGATGTGTGCCGTGTCGTGGGGAGATCGGATGGCGAGCCGAAGAGGGGAAGAGAGGAGCGTGCGTGGTGATCAACTGGTCGATTGATTCCTGTCCTTGGGGGGATAGGGTTGAGCTGGCGGGACTTTTACTGATGATTCATCGGAGCTGAGTGAGCGAGCGGAGCCAGAGATGATAATTCTGTTGGTGGAATGTTGTTGGTGTTGAGGAATTGTTTGAGGTTGAAGGAATTCGGAGATTTTATTTGGCGAGTGTGCCTGAAACAACGTTGATAAGGAAAACAGCATCAAGGGAAATCCAAGAAATCGGGATCAAACCAGTCTCTATCCCTTGGGAAAAGTGAGAACGATCGAAAACCCTCACATGCTCTTCCAATCTCCAGCGCAAGCCCCCAGCATTTCGAAATATACTTTCAGAGCAGGCCCAAAAATAGATCATGATCTTCTCAACCGCAACCCAAAAGCGCAAGCGCAGCCACAACACCCGCCATCATTCCCTCAAAGGTTCCAAAGGCGCAAGCCGGTCGCATATCGCAATGAAACTTACATCTACTTCAGTTCCGTAGCGCGCTTCAAATAAAATAGCTTCGTTGCGGGCGTGGCGTTTCCCAAGGTCAGAATCGAGGTCCAGCCCGGTTGAGGATCCGGTCAAGACGAAACGAAGGGCAGAGAACGAAACATGATAACTTCTTGGAGGATGGCTTCAGATTCTCGGAAATTATTCGACTTTTTGCGAAGTGCAACAAAGTGAACGAAAGTCTTGTTTTTGCTGTGATGTTGAGATGATCAACGTAGTGCCAGAGACTTTCCATCTTGAGGTTGTGGTAGGGCTGCTGGTGAAGAGTCTTGGGACGGGAAGAAAGAGGCGGGAGTCATCATGTGATATTTGGAGCTTCAGCACATTGCCGGATTGCCAGGTGAGAGCTTAGAAGATGGCTATGACGGTAGTAAATCAGAGACAGCTAAATTATTGCAAAAGTGCAAACAAAGACCAACAAACGAAGAGGCAAAAGATGTCACAAATTCGTCACACGTCATATCCCTGAACGACTTCCTCATTGGGACGAGACTCATCCCACTCATCGCAAGTGACCCCCACCGAGGCTCCTTCCCACGTGTATCGAGACATTTCGAAACGAACCCCCGTTTTCACACCATCTCACATCCGGCAGCTGGCTCGCGGAAGACATCGATTTGAGGAAGGCAGAAGACAGATCCCGAATCGGATCATCCTCAGCCAAGGCGTCAGGCCAGTCCCTTGAACTTTTCCGAGAACTAAACAACAAGCCGGAAGATCGACCGGTCAACTCCCTCAGCGGCGGAACTCCCCATGGCAGGGACCTGGGAGGAAGAGATAGACAGCGCATATGAGAGATAACAACGACATGATACAGAAAAGCAAATTGGAAACGCGCAGAGGGGAAAACTTTTCAAATAACAGACAGAGATAAGACAGAGATACGAGATGATTTGATGAAAGTTGAGGAGAAGAGAAGGGGAGAAGAAAAAGTCTGAAGAAGATCTTTCAAATCGATTGCCTAAAGCATCCACTTCAGCCTCAAAATCCCCATCTCCCTAGCCCAAGCTCCCCAGGTCCTCCCTCCTTCCCTCTCCTCCAGCTCCATCTCCCACACAAAGAAATCTCCTTGGAACTCAACCCTCAAAGCCGTGGATCAGCCTCAAAAGGAAAAAAGGAGATCACCACGTCAACTAACAAAGTGGAGAGGAAATAGCATGTCCTTATCCCCACCCTTTCAATCTATTCTCACTTCCACTCCACTTCAAGGTTCAGAATTCCCAACGGAAAGGACATGATCGTCAACCAGCCTTCCCTTCACTCCTCGCTGTATCCACACGATATCCTTGCCGCACACGATATATCCACCAACCGGCTCCTCCAACTGTCTCCATTCCTCAACGGGGTCGATCCCGTCTCCTCGGGTACGGGAGTGCCAAACCGTCACAGACGAGACAAGAAGAGGCAAGACAGACGCGGACGCAAGACGCAGACGCGGAGATTGCGTTTTACGCCCAAACAGTCGGGATCCTGGACCCTTCCTACCGTCCGCTTGTGATCATGCTCCGCTAGCTTACCAGAGAACAGGATGGAAGAAAGAAAGAAAGATAAAATTTTGAGGGCCGTAAATCACGAGCAAGATGTGATGGATTTTATCTATCACTTGTTGTTCCCGTGTGAGTTTTTGCGAAAAGCTCAAGCCGGTGAAAGAGAGAGACACGGCGTTTGTTTGAGGCAGTCATGTTCCGGGGAAGGGCACAATACAAAACTCCCTCCCTGATTCGGATGAACACTTTCTTTCACGATTCGTAGCCAACCAGCCAACCAGCCACCTCATTCATACCCTGGATGTAACCGCGTCGGCTTCTAGCCGAGATTTGACTTTCTGGAACCTCCGACTCCACTGCCATCTCGCTCAGACAAAGCACACGCGTGGGCACAAGGCTTTAGAAGATTTCCAGAAGGCCGCTAGAATGCTGCCTTTTCCTTCTAACGTCGAAGCCTAAACTTGAAATTCAAATTGAGCTTTTGCCTCTCCTACGTAAGGACGCGGCCACTCGGATTTAATGGATCGTGAATTTTACCTTTGCATTTCGTCTGTGCTGGTGAAAGTCTGAGTGACTGACAAATTGGCTTGTTTGAGGAGGAGACAATTGAGTCAAATGCATGGTATGCAGGCAGGTGATTTGTGCGATGTCTCTTGTTGGAGCGAGCGTGCAGATGCGAATGCAGTGCGGAAGGGGTGTGATGGGAAATACGGAACCAACATGCAATGTACGCTGTACGGAGGTACATACGTAGTGGTTATCCAAATGCAGGAACAAGAACGGAGGAAACATCCATGCAGGGACTTGGATACCATGTCCCCTGTCTCTGCATATCAAACAAGCACCCCGATCTTCACTGCCCTCAAACACCGCGCTCAAAAGATGAGATGAGAATTCCCCTGTAAACCACAGTGGCATATTAAATTACACCAGCCAATTCAAGCCAGCCACTTATCTCCTAAATACCACAGCCCTTCTCCTCGCATATCCTGGATGCAGTCATATCGGTAATGTAATGCAGGGCAGGGACGAACCCTCCACTCTTTAGCTTCCTTTCTCCCCCAGTTCATGCAGCTATCCCGGCCAAGTGTCCAGTGTCCATTTGATGTGGAACGCTGGAACAAGTGGAAACACACCAGAAGCTGTGGAAACAACGGGGGCCCGGAGCCGGTGATCTGATCCTTGGTGAGCCATGTGAGAGGCAGGGAAAGGGGAGGAGGATGATGAGGCCGAGGAAGAGGCAGCAGTTTCCATTCGGTGTGGTCGTCTTGGATGGCGGACGACATTGATGATTTGTTTCTGTGGTGATGCCTTTGAGCGAGGAGGCTGGGAGACCTCCTGATTAGGTTATTCAATCCCGTTCTTTGACCCTTGGCCGTGCAGGAAAATGGGAGAGAGAAAAAAGCAATGGACGCGTCTCTTACGGTAGCGCTTGAAGACGCTTCTTGGGAGGAGTGCTTTTGGCGCTCGAACGCGCTATCACCAGCTTTGAGGCGCACATATCACAAGAAAGGCAAGGACAAGAGACAAAACTGATACCAATGACGGCAAGCAATTTTCTTCTTCCTCCCTCTTCTTCAAAAGACAATAATTTTTCTCTTCCGTATGAGATAATTAATCACTCTATAATATACCTACCCCAGACCAGGATTTCCCTTCCTTCCTTCCGGCCGTTCTTCTCCCAAAAACTCCGTCTAATTCTTCCGCGTTGTCGTGTAACCACAACCGTCCACAAGTGACCTCGGTACCGAATTACCGTTCTTCCTCGCTCATCTCATCATGTCAATCAATCGAAATGAGTTCAGATCAAGTTTTTTTTTTCCCTCTCGGCTTTTCAGACCATTTCTTTCTTCCCTTTCACAAGCTTCTGAGTGAACAGAACTTCCAAGGCACGTACCGAATTGGTGTTCGACGCGAGCTGGCTACGGCATCCGGCTCTCTTGTGTCTCTGTCGCCGCCAGCTTGCAGCTTGCATCTGCATGTCTCTCGGACGGTAAGCCGAGTTAAGAGGGTGCGCCAGAGTGGTTTGCGCTTCGTCGCAAATGGTACCCTGCCCTGCGATGCGGCTAAAGACGTTTGTTGAACCACCAAGCGCTCGTTTCTGAGATGAATCGACTTCTGTCCTCTTTTCTTTGTCGCACTTCATAGCGGCGGGAAGACATTGAAGGATCTGAAGAGTCATCTGTCCGAGAACGAGGCCGAGGATCTGATGAGGATAGGTAAGTAAGCTGGAGCTTGGACGACGACGACCAGAAGAGAGGAGGGATTGGGACGACGGAATTACCTATTCCGGGCGTTAATGAATGTGACCTATGAGAGAGACGAGCCGAGATGAAATGCCGGTAGCAGGAAAGAAGTGACAGGCTTGGATCGACCTTTTCCTTGGAATTATCGATGCCATCAAAACATCCAGAGGTCAAAAGCAATGAGATCATTCTTGCTTGTAACGTAAAGCGTACTCTGTACCGAGGCGTTGGGTCTGGATGGCAGATTGGCAAGAAGTAGACAATCCTTATCTCTCGCATCCAAAAGCAGGAATCGCACCTCACCACACACCCACCTCAATTCCAACAATCAATCAGGTCACAGAACAGGCCGCATGCGCGTTTGGTGAGGTGGGCTTGCTTTTTGGTAACACGGAAGGAAGGAAAATGGCACGGAGGGCATCAGGGCATCTTCCTTCCGTACCCTTCCTTTCGAAATTCTGGGCGGCGATCCGGTTCGCTTCCGCGGCTGTCAGCATGGGATCGTCAGGGGCATGGAAGGAAAAGAAGGAAACCTGCAGGCTGGGATTTCATCCGTCGCACGGCTGCTGCCGTTGGTCTGGCTACTGGGCTGGATTGGATTCGGACTTTATGCGATGCGATGTGTCGAGAGCGTGTTTTGTGACATGAATAAATGTCACTTTGATATAAAGCAACTCTAACTCTACTAGAAACTATCGAAAGGGAATCAATACATTTTGCTTTTCCTGCTTTCATTTCGGCCCCGGGCCGAAGCTTTTTGGCTTTCTGTTCGGAGTCAAGCTTGAGTCAAAGGCAGCAGTAGTGACAATGGCTCGGCAGGCTTGCTTCATTTGTCCTTTCACGTACCGGTGTCAAGCTCAGACTACAGCCGCGATGGCGATCTTGATGCTGTATCTTGTCATCTAAGGCAGCATTGAAGGCGAAGTCTTGGTCGAAGCACAACGGCACACAGCAGCCGCAGTCGTGTATCCCAATCTAATATGGGAAATCTTCCGTTGCATCTTCGATGGGATCTTTGTATGACGTTGTCGTGTAATCAGATGCAAGTGGACGTCTAATACTTCAATGTCGTGAGACCCGAGAGAAGGTTCCGAGGAAGAAAGACGGCCAGTAGGTCGTAAGCTGGGTCGTAGTACTTAGTGCTACCATCGATTACGATGCTATCGTCATTTCTTGGCATACCGAGTAGAATTGTCACACTGAGGATGACTTGGCTGAGATCAGCTCAGCTCAACCTTTGGATTTTGGATTCAAAGCAGAAGGTTCTGTGGATGTTTCGATCGGTAACGCACCGAGACGAGACAAGTGTTCTTGCGGTCATTCCACCTGTGCATCTTCCTTCTCTTTCCCCGAGACAACGAAGACAGAAAATTTGAGGTCAAGAGAAGTGAACTGACCGCGGATAGGCACAGAAACAGTTTAGTTCATCGCTCGCGGGGAGGATTCAGAAATGCCGGGCTGGCGGTACGNTAATGTCAGGTACAGAAAGCCCCTGGCCATACCCCAACGCTTTTCCTAATTTCCAAGACTCCATCTGCCGCCCCCCCATCACCATTTCACCATGATCAGTGATCACCGTCTCCTGACTCCTGCCTCACGCATGCAAAAAAATTCAAAAAGGGAGGCTCAAAACAAAACAGGGGACTAACCTGCCTGGCCTAGCCACCTCTGCCGTCCAACTGCCTAGCGACCGGAATACATGAATATGGAGCCGGAGTGGATCAAACGTCCTGTATCAGGGCTAAAATAAAATCCAAAATCGATCGAGCGTTCGTCCTGCCTTCACGCATGGCCGGGCAAGGTTCATTTGTTTTAGCTGAACCAAAACTTCGGATCGCATGAACTTTGCAGGAGAGAAGTGATTAAGATATAGATAAGGATGTATTCGGAACTGGGCACCGAAATCCGGATATGCACGCATATGCTTGTCGTGTCAAATCATATCCCTCTCTATGCGAGCGTACGAGTCTGACGAATAAGAACCAGAGTTTGTATGCCCGGGACAGGTATGTCCTGGCTTGTCTGTGAAGACCGTTGAGAAGTGAACCTTGAAGCATGGGAGACGAAGACGAAAGTAGAAGTCTTCTAGAAACATTCGCACGAGGAACGACCCTGCAGTTTGATATTTGAATCACCGCGGAAGGAAGTTTTGATGCCGGCAGGCTGTATCTTGCTAAGGTCAATTTTGAACGCTGCCAACGGACAGAGTCAGCACCAAACAAATTTAATTCTCGCAGAAGTCAAATGCTCTTGTTTGGTTTGTTGGCTCGTTTCTTAGATCAGTCGCTTGGTGATTGTTGCTGGGCTATGATTTGCGACGTAATGTGACAGATTCAGCTCGAGCGCCGCGCATCAACATGACCTCTCATTTTCAAATCAAATCAGAGTTTTATCTGTTCGTTCGCCTCCAGATTCTGGATGCTGTGTTATATGCAAGTATGACTCGTCCTTTGCGATAGCCAGTCCAATATATCTCACGATGCAATATCAGAACTCAGCCACAACCGTCGGATCTCGTCTAGATGTAGTCAAACAAATAGTGAGGCGTCAGATACCTACTGCGCCAGCACAATCTAGGCTTTCTGAGGAAGAAGAGAGATTCGTTGGCATCTATTTGGTGCTGATACTGACCAGCTGGTGCTCAAAACTCCCAATATATACCCAATACAATAGTCAAGTTGCAGCATAGCCACGGCGCAACCTCCCCTCATCCAACAGGTCGCCGCGCCTCACCCCTCCTACAAATCACCAGCACGAAACGAGAGGCCCTGAATCACAATCGCAAGGTCGCAAATCAGATCTCGCGGCGCCACGCTTTGAGCCTGGCGGACAGGATAAGCCACGCCACGCGACGGGCCGGGAGATAAAACAGAGTCCCGAATCAAAGTAGCAGGTTGAGTCGGATCGCTCGTTCGTTTGTTTGTAGGTAGGTTCGCACTTAATTTCATCTCATCTGATCATTACCATTTGCCACGAGAGACGGTTGGTCTGGTTCCAAACTTTATCAGGAGTGCTGTGGTAAATAATGCGTTGGTTGTTTCTGGTCCTGAGAGGGTAAGTGGCTTGTCTGGAGTAGGGCGAGGCGGCTGAGGAGGAGAGCCGTTGGGATGGGTTTGGGTTGGTGTGCTCGGTACTGCTGAAACGACGGGTTTTGATGCCACTGATGCTTTCTGTGGCGATGCTCTGTCCATCGTTTTGATCTGCCCTCTCCAGCTCCTCCCATAAGTTCCCTTCGAGCACTCGCACTGAAAAAAAGAACCCTTTGGGTATGATATCAATGACTTGGCACTCCTCCTCTTGCATTTCTATCGAGCTCCATGTCACATCAAAACGCCCACACGACCCAGCAATCCGTCCGCCCCTGTCCAGTCATACAATACCATTCCTCTTTCAGCTCGTGGGAGAGCCCATCCCTGTCTTCCAGCACCCAAATCAGCGCCCCGAGACCACCCCACCCTGCAGTGGGTGTGCTAGGAACAGGTTCCCGGTACGCTTAAGGCATGGCGGGAGGGCACTAAGATAGATACAGGCGGGCTAGAGAGTATTAGAGTTGAGCTTGGTAGGGTTAGTTGATTTAGTCAGGGGTTCCGGGTAGCTTGAAATTTAGTCAGGTCAAGGCATTTGAGATCGACTGCGAGATGTGCTTTTTCAATTTCAGTTTTTGGGAAAGCGTTTGTGTGTGGGTGGGTTCGCTGTAGTGAGAGCAACAGGGCTTCGGGCTTCTTTCTGGTTAGAATGTTGGGCTGTAATCAGATAGATAACATAGGCGAGACATGCTGAACCTAGCCTCGCGGTAGATGAAATCAAATGCCAACGGGGAGGCGGGTAGGCTGATTACGGTGGATACAAGACCGTTATTCAGGGCGAAGTGGATGCTTAGGGTTTGTAATGAGTTGAGGAGGTGCCGACTGGACGGTCGTCGTCTGCGCGCGGAAGTGGATGTCTGTCTCCATTGGAACTTTGTGGATATCTTCAAAAACTCTTCTCAGGTTCGTTCGAAATGCTAGCTTGGATCAGGCCCTCGCGGAACGATTAACTGATTGCGAACAGACGGTTTACGGACGGGGATTCATCTTTTGATTTCCTATTCTGTGGTAATTTAGGGTTTGGTTGCTGGCTTTGACCATGTTGAGGGAGATGGACAGAACGCATCAGAGTTTTTCGAGAATGTTTTAGGTCGGGCACTGACTGATATTACATTAATGAGTGCCTGAGCCCTGAGCTGAACAGCACCAGCGGTGCAGCAAGGCCGAAAGACAAGGCTCAGCGCATACTTTACTTACAGATCACCATGAGTCGTGGGATGAGTGAGGTGTGCAAGTGTAACCTCTGACCATGGTGCTGAGCCTCCAAGGCTGACGGTAAACAAATGTAACGATACAACGATCTCGAGTTACTTGAATCCGTCTGGGCGGTCCTTTTGCTGTACAAACTCAAGTATTGGCAGTACAACATTTCCTCGTCAGGAGACTCCCAGCGCAAAGCAAGAGACATCAATAATAGGTAGAGCTGATGATCTGGTGATCCTGCCCGGACAGAGGGAATGGGAATGGAGTCATCGGGGCACGAGTCTTGCTTTCGTCGAACTGAACTCTGTGCTGAATCCGTATCCATCAGACAGAAATTTAAAATTTGAAAATGCCAGAGCCGTAACCAGAAAAAGCGCGACCCAGGAAAATCCTCTGCCATGCAAGCCCACATCATCATATTTATCCCCATGGCCATATCCACAATCTGTCCATCCCATCTCTCGAGCAGGGGTAATTGAGTGTGCTGCACCTCCGTTTCCACACCTCGCTACCCCTGTCCTGGGGCTTGATGCTGATGTTGCTAGCAAATCCCAGGCCTCCGGGTTGTTTTTCCTTCCCGTCCAAATTATCTCCACCCCCTTTTTCTCTGCCTGCACTGTTGGGCTACGTTGGTTTGCTCTCCCACGTTTGCTGGCCGCGCCGTTCCAAGAAGTGCAGATGCTTACCCCTTTTCGGCTGGACTCGATCACTTCCTTTTTAAGTTGGTGCTCGGTATATGACATGCTACCAGATGATGATATGATCAAAACGAAGGAAGGGAGGAAGGAAAACAGAATGCGACGAAGACTGTCGCTCACTACTCGTCCACTCTCGAGTTGTCCACGCCAACCAACTTTGCTTAGACAGCCTGTGCTCAGCACCCAAGACGCAGCATCTTTTCATAGGCGTCCAGGTGCAAGCTCGTAACCACTCGCACGCAGAGGGCCGTCTTGTCTGAGATACATAGTTACGGTACGGAATCAGCTGGTGGAATAGCCAGCCGAGACGAGACGAGCGGCGAGCCAGCCAGCCAGCTACCGTCCTCTCATTGTATCTATAATTTACAATTATAGTTACCTGTTACAGTGCCGAACCGCGGTGTCTCGTGCCTCAATGCTTTCATCGTCTTCCTTTTTGCTGCTGGGTCTTCAGGCTTCAATTTTGAATTCAGCCCCTGCCAGGTGGTCGGTCCGGCCTGCCTTGCCCTCTGCCCCAGCTCTCGTGCTCTTCTCATTTCGATGTGTCTCTTCTTGTTCCGTGTTCCCCTAGTCCCGAAATCAGTCCCAAACCCGCGCAGCCGTTCCTGATCCCTGAATCCTGAGCTCCCTGAGTTTCCTCCGTCGTGGAATTGCCCATGCCCTTACCCTTGTTCATGCATGCTCACTCACTCTCTCCTGTTGCCCATGCCATGGGTGTTCGCCCTACTCTGCGCCGCCCCTGCTCCTGCCCTGGCTGCATCGTCGGCTACCCCTGGCTTGCTGGCATGGAGGGCACCCTGGTCAACGCCGAAGCCCAAAGGAAGGGAAAGGGAGATCTCCTCCCTTGTCACTCTGGCATGCAATCAACGCTCGTATAAGACACTGGAAAGCCCCTTCCCTCGACGAAGGAAAAAATATTATTCCTCAAGTGCAATCCATCGAGTGTGTCCTACTAATATCTGCCACTCTTCCTGTCCTCACCATCAACAGCTCATCTCGATTTGGATCTGCCAGCCTCACTTACATCGTCTCATCTCATCTCACTTGCTGCTGCACTACGCCTGCACTGCATATCCTGTCACTCACAATACTCACTCTACCACCGAACAAGAAAGACGAAAGACTCATCAGCACTTCTTCCTGCTGCCCAATTCCGCCTGCCTGCATTGCAGCTGGACACGAAAGAAAGAAATCGCCGAACACACGCTCATTGCCTTCTTCCATAAAGCCGGGCATCTCTCCCAGGCCATCCATACAACCTCTCAGCAAAGAAGTGCAGAGGACAGGAAAGCAAGCCATCCACAGCCAGATTCCATCACAAGATCCGATCGTGCCTGTACGCATCCTTTTGCCGGCAGCAGTTCACGCAAGATCCCTATCCCTATCCCTCCTCGGACCCTAGCCTCCACTTACTCTACTGAACATCTCGGCTACGCACCTTCGACCGGCATTAAGGTCACAGCTCCCGCCCAGCTCAGTCGCGNCGTCGCAGACACTGTCGCAAAGTCTCGGATTGTCAAAGCAACCCAAATCTTAACAGACACATAATAATCAGCGATCGACCCACACTCATTCCTGTCATTGCTTCTGGAAAACTTCTGCGACGCATCCTCTTTCCTGGTTCGAAGACGACGAGAGCAAGAAAGTTGTGAGGATACAGTCAGTACAAGCACCGATCGACCGACCTGCATACAGATCTCGCGAGCCCAACTTTTTTTTTGGTTCCTCGGAACACCGCCGCTCTCCTTTTTCAGGAGGCAGACAGCCTTGCGTACCAACACCACAGTGAGTCAGACGAACACTATTCCTTGCCTTCAACAACCTCCCAGCTTGCATCGCACCAATCTTTCAAAGGCCGGATGCAATCATTGCTTCGCATTGTATTTGTGGCAACCGTTTGATTTGGCAGCATTGGACATCCCTTTCACCACCCGGGTATATATTCTCTGAGGCATCCATCGCTGACCATGACTTCTCCAGCTTCCACATCTACACACATCCACCATGATGATTTCCATAGAAGTCAGCTCCTGCAATATGGGCCGAGGCGCATACGACACGACAGGCGTCCCCAAACCTCCTCCACCGAAGCCCAGATAAGGACCGCGAAGGATCCTCATTTCATCGACTCCAGCGAGCGATAAACAACCACCTTCGGGGGTCAAGACTTCCACGCGCGACTCGCTGCAGTCGCAGGCGCACCAGCGAAACCCAACGTTGCGTCGCAGAACCTCGTCTTGCAGCCCCTCGAAAGACCACACGCTTCAAATACCATACCATTCTCTGATACACTATTTTCAGCTCGAAAAGACCCTTCTAATACGCATCGTGTTCCTGCACCAGCAACCTGTTCTTGTATCGTATCCTGTACATTACCACGACTCGCGACGATTCTCATTTTCAATTTCCCGCCATTTTCCTGTTTGCATTCCAACTGGAACCCGAGTGCTCGGTTCGATCGATTCGTCGCCACAATACCCCTTTTCAGCTCGTCATTTTCGCTCTGGACCGATCCGTCGTTCGTCCACCAAAAAAAGTTCCTCGCATCGCAATCGCATCAGCCTCCTTGCTTCAGCGAGACTCGATCCACAATTCCTTAGCCTGCGACGCATCTCCCTTTGTCCACATCGACGACGGAAAAAGCATCACCATCTACCACCACAAAAGTTCTTCTCGGTCTCGGTTCGGAGTACATTCAAAAATGGGAACATATCATGGGTACAGGCAGGCATGGCGTTGCATCTAGATCGGCTCTGTACTATTCTTGGTTTCCTTCGATCCGCCTTTTCCAGACCTGTATCACCACACCTCGTCTTTCTCGTCATCACCGACCTCATTCTCCTTGCATTTATTTCCTTCGGCTAAACAAAATGGGTACGGTTTTCATCATCATTTTCTCAGGAGCGCAAAAACACAACTTGGGTATTTCGGGGAGGGGTTCAAAAATCGTTTTCTTTGCTTTGCTGCCTGTTCGCATATAGACTTTGCTTTTGTTGATTTGATTTTTGGCCTGTTTCACACTTGATTGAGCTCGCGCTTATTTTACTGTACTGGATGCGAGCTAGCGATATTACACTTTGGATTTCTGGAAGCCGGACAAGAACCCTCGCGGGTTAATACTTGTCCGGGCAAACACATGTGTGCTCTGCTAGAGAGCAACAAACTCTTGTATAGGATAGGATACCTTGGAACTGAACGAACGAAAGAAGGAAGGAGAGAGAAACTACTTCTTTATTAATACTGTGCTTCTATCTTACTTTTTCTGCTGTTACTGCCTGCCTAGTTCTGTTCACTTCGCCTCGATGAGGCTGGCTCCTGATCGATCTTTTTTGATTTGTTGGATGGAAGAGAGAGGCGTGGAATATACCCAGCATAGACTTTTTGTATGAGTTGGAAGACAGAGAAGGCAATCTTCTGCAGAGAGTACTGAGCGAGCGAGCGTGTTTGTACTGTACTATCTTGTATGGATGGAAGAGAGAGAGCTCTAAATACTATGGCTCAGTCTGCGAGATTTGATAGAGATAGAGAGAGATAATAAGATACCTACTTAATACTTCATACTTGAGCTTTGCATCTGCATCCGATTGAACATGGAATTGGAGTTCACTGTGACTCTTACCTAAAGACGGCTTCATGACTACTGGATGAACATCTGATGTGTGACTGAATGACTGTTGTGGAACATCGAATCGCACCAGTTTAATGCTTAATAATAAACATAAGCTTCACCCCTTCAGCCGCATACATGCAGTGGTGATGTAACAGAACAGGAAGCATCTCACAGAAACATCCCCGAAATATACTTTACAGTCAGCCCTACCTGTGCTATCGAACCCCCATCGACCCCCATCTCACGATCTCGACAGGTCCACCGAGACCTAGACCGGCATTCACTCACTCACTCCACCACCTACCTCCCTTCCCAAAATCCAGGCCGGTATCCACGATGCCCCCCTGAGCAAAGTGCATGCCACACCACCACCCTTAAACTAAGCCGTCAAGTTCCAACAAGCCAACAAGCCAACCAGCGTCCAAGAGCCAAGCCAAGCCACGCCACGCCAAAAAGCAACCAAAGAATAAATCTCGAAAGTAGAAAACGGAAACGGAAACACCAAAGCAAAGCACAAAAAAATAAAAACAAAAACGGTGTTATTGTCTAGATTCGGATACCAAATCCGTGCTCATGTAACCCAACAGTCTGACAGGTAGGCCTGGCCAAACCAATAAAGCAACAATCGTGGATGAGATTGGCACGGGATCTGGGTGATATATGATATGTCGTATTTCGATACGATGCGATGGCGATGGCCCCATTCCTGTCAACAATTGAAAGGAGACTGGATTCTTAGGAGTTAGGACCCAGCTATCCGGACCGGAGCCGGCTGGTCTTAACCAGAACAGGTCGGGCTAAGGGGGATGGCAAGATATTATCATTTTCTGGGAGTGTAGTATCCGATCATGTATCATACAGCTATCCGATCTGATAAGACATGATAGATAGATAGGGTTTGGGAAAATAAGCTAATGGAGCCGGAGGGAAAATGTAGAGATCAGAATTAGGAGAGATATGGCCACGCCGCTGCCGTCACAAAACGGAACGGCAATCAAACTGGCTGTCTGGGGCTCAAACGCGCGGCTGAGTGAGCAAAAGAAAGGAAAAGGATGGGATGGGATGGGAAGTGCAAATAAAGGAGGCGACAAACGCGTCCACCCGGGATGAGATGCGGGATGAGTTGTGTGAGAAGAAGAGAAGAGAGAGGGGATCGATCTGGAAATATATAGAAACGCAAAAACGAAAGATGATAGATAAAGGCGAAACTTGAGATAGATAGGAGATAGGATGAAGGGACGGCACGTCGGGATTTGGGGACGGGGAGATAGATACCCTCCTCCCTCATACCCTCACTTAAAACAGACCAGAACGCCAACGCGCGGGACACGGTAAATGGGATGATGCTATTCTCCCTTTCTTGACGTTGTTTCTGGTGTTGTGGTGGTGTACACTGTACAGTAGTGTTTCGTGGGGGTTGAATCTCGTCTCGTCAAGGGATGGCATGGGATGGCATCCCGTTTGTTGGTTCATCCCAGTCAGTTCCATATCAGCTCCTATCGAGCTGCATGAACATGCATGCGGCCCAGGACTGTGGTTTTGGGTAACGGGCTGAGAGTTCGGTGCAGGATTCTGGAAGGTTTCGAGAGTAAGTGGATGGTTGGATGGATGGTTGGATGGTGGTTGGGGGTATTTTTGGTGTGAGTGGATTTCTGATGCGAGGAGCTGGTTTGGGAAGGAGAGGCGGGATGATAGCGTGGGGGTGAGGCGAAGTGGGAACGGATGGAGACGGGAGGAAATCGTGGGCTTGCTTGGCGCGAGGGCGGAATCCGTGTAGCGGAGCGGAACAGCGGAGCGGGCAGACGGCGGCTGACAATGAGGGGACATCAAGCCGCCGCATCGTCAGCACCGTTTCCAGCAAGCTACGAATAACAACTTGCGCAATATCGAAGAACACAACACCTAAACCCTCAGAGCAGCTGCAATCGAAGCCCTAGCTTCCTACTCCCATTCATCGAGGTTGAGTCCCCGTAGTGTACAGCTACTTTTCTCTCCCACCCCAGATCATACTACAAAACACCTCCCCCACCACCCTCACTCGCCCTCAACATGTCCATCATCCAACAAGTAACGTCCGCCTCCCTCTCGGACAACTGGCGCACCATCAACATTGATGCCCTGGACCCCGAATCCTCCTCGAACTTCGATACATCGACCCTCCACCCGGCATTCGCGCCCGTTTCCGAAAATGAGGTAAGGGGAATCGGACAGCAGGTTAGGCAGTTGTTGAGAGGTGGTGATCCAGAGGGTGCACTGAGGGGCGCATTGGAGAGTGCGCCGTACGGAGGGGATGCGGCTGTTAAGGTATGATCGTAATTTTCTTGGGGTTTGGGTGTGGTTGCGGCGAAATTGGACATGAAGCGGTTTTGATGAGGGGCTGTGATGGGCCTGGGGCCGGACTTCAATGGAAGACTGGGATAAGCTCCTGAAAACAAGATAAGAGAAGTGTCTGGGAATCAATGGAAGGAAGAAGGATATTTCAGGAAGAATACTGCATTCTTGAGCATAGCGTACCAGAGCACAGGACTAGGAGAAGATATGAGAGTGCTTGCTGACAAGATGCTGCCAACAGGATATCCATCTTCAAACCGTCACCGAGGTACTACAGAGCATAAAGGCGAGCGAAATGACACCCATGCTACAAAGGATTTTCGGAAGTGAGGGTGGTGGAGAGGCCTTGGATGTCTTGATGAAATATCTGTACGTTGCCTATTCTTATTGCTCCAAGTTCCACGGAGAAGCATCACTTAATCTCCAAAGGATTGTTACTGCTTCTCTCTACCTCTCAACTCTTTCTACGGGCCTATGGCTAACATTCATGCTTGTGACAGCTACAAAGGAATGGCAGCATCAAGCACCCCAACTAGCAAGACACCCACACGTGGTTCAACGCTTACACCACAAAGTACTGGCGCCGGGTTCTCGCAGATGGGAGGACGACCTGGTGCGCAGAATGAGAGTAGTGGATCGGCTATGAGTGTACTGCTTTCATGGCATGAGAAAGTTGTTGACGTTGCGGGTCTGGGTTGTGTGGGCAGATGCATGACGGATTGGAGGAAGGTGTAGATGGACTTGCAACAAAACAGGCAGCCAACTACTCTGGAACATCAAAATGGCTTTGGTCGAAGCGGGGTACAAGGGAATTCGGGGGTAGAGAGGAAAAGAATAGAAGGCATTGCTAGATCACATAGCATGCAATACAATACGGCAAATACAACACCACACAAGTTTCGCATTCAACGCCATTCCCATCCCATCAAGCAGGACTCCCATGCCTTGAATTCGGCTACGACGGCTCAATTCCTCACTGACACAAGAATGGATCGACCAATCATATCAGCAATGAGCCAACGAGTAAGTAACTCATCCCTCCGATCTCGCCGTCTAGTCTGCCACCCGCATAATACTTCTCTCACCTCCTCTTAACCCCTCGCAACCAGAGGATCCATTCTGAACAATTCAACCAATCCTATACTTCTCTTCTCAAATCAAACAGCTTACCCGTCACGAGTCGTCGCTTGACCTTCCCCTTGTTCAAAGATGAGGAACGAAAGAGGTCTAGCCATGAGCTAGCAACGGCAAGTAGCGGCGTTCCACCAAAATCTTATTTCAACGCACGCTCGGCAAGCCCACTCTTCATGCTCTTTCGAGTGAGCTACAGCGAGTGCTGAACTGTGAATGGAGTCTTATAATGGTCATCTTTAGCTGAGGGGTCAAGAGCTCCGTAATCGGGCACTGGCTTGGTTTTGCTTACCTGTGCAAAAGGTAGGATCGGAGGTTCGCCGAATTCTTCTTATTGCTTGCATTGGTACTTAAAGGGTGGAAGATCCCCGGGTGGTGTGATTTGATTTATGCAAAAGTCGTTGCGATTTGATGATCTGCTTTTTGCTGCTGCTAAGTCTGCATTGCTACATTTACTGTTGTAGGCACTTCATCTGTGCTCTACCATTCAATCAAAATTTATCGACCTTTATCCTCAATATACTTTCGTTGTGCCTCTCCTTGAGAAAGTACTGTTAATACACCCCCATCCTCGTCTTCATTGACCCATTTCCACTTCTCATCTTACACTTTGTTTTAAATTCATCTCCTCCAACAGTTTAATATTTGCAAGTTTTTGCATTCAATGCGTCCACGCTTCGACATTACGTCCGTGCAATCCTACTCCTACCTCTCCCAACCCAATCTACCTACAGTTTCTCTATTCCATATTCTTACTCTTTCCAACTTACGCGGATCTAATCACGACTAAATCAACATGGGGTTCTCCCGCGCACCAGAAGATAGACCTACACCGCCTGAGGTGTATGGCTACAGGCCGTACATGTTGACATTCCTCGCTTGCTTAGGAAGTTGGAGTAAGTATAAGACCCCTTCGTCCCCAAAATTCCTATCTCTCCAAGTCACTGTTCCCTTCAGGGTCATGATACTATTCTCCTCCCGTTATGATTTCCATCAACATATTTTCAAGAAGATAAATTACTAACCACGCCCTACTCCAGTGTTTGGCTATAACAACGGCGTCATAGCAGGTGTCCTCGTCCTCCCTTCTTTCGTCCACACTTTTCATCTCCCGACACCCGGGACGCCGGCTTACAACACCATCATCGAGAATATAGTATCCCTACTCCAAATAGGAGGGCTACTCGGTGCCATGGCTACTTTTCCAGGGATGAAGTACTGGGGACGGAAAGTCGCGCTGGCGATTAGTGCGGCGATTTATACGGTTGGGGCTGTGGTCCAGGTATGTTCTCCTTTCTTTGGTCGGTTTTGTATGAAAGATCTAGTTTGAGGTCGGAGTGGGATTAGATGACCGAGTGGGATTTAGTGAAGAGGTTCATTATGGGGATCGAGGAAAGTGTGATGGCTGATGTGAAGTAGACTTTCTCATGTGGCAAGTTGAGTATGATGTATGCCGGGCGATTCATTACTGGTCTTGGAGCTGGAGGTGCAACTGTCGTGGTAGTAAGTCTCCTAGCCCGTGATATAACTGATTTTCCTCCATTAGGTACTGACATGTTACAGCCTCTGGTATGTACTTTACACCGCACTACACACCTCATCGCCACCCACAAAGTCTCCCTTTCTTGATGGGCACATCGGTTCAATCATACTGACATGCCTCAAGTATATAGCCGAGCTCTCACCCCCTTCAATCCGCGGCTCCCTCGTCGGCATCTACGAAATCAACAACCAACTTTCGTCCCTCCTTGGCTACTGGTGTAACTATATCGTCAATGAATACATCGCAGGTACTTCAATCCGACAATACCAAATCCCACTCGCCATGCAAATCATCCCCTCCATCCTCCTCATCCTCGCATCCCTCCTTATCCTCCCCGAATCCCCCCGCTTCCTAGTCAAGAAATCCAGAGCAGACGAAGCCCGCAAAGTCCTTGCTTACGTGAGACATCTGTCGGTTGAGCATGAGTATGTTGGGCTGGAGATGCAGGAGATTGAAGAGGCGGTTAGTAGGGAGGACAATCCTGGTGGTGTTGGAGGTAGCGGTAATGGTGAAGGGGGGAGGTGGGGATTGGTCAGCGAGTTGTGGTGGAAGGGGAATAGGGGACGGGTGTTGATTGGTGTGGCGTTGATGATTGGGCAGAATTTTACGGGGATAAATGGTGTGAATTTTTATACGCCGACGATTTTTAAGAGTATTGGGTTTAGTGGGACGAAGGTTGTGCTGCTGGCTTCTGGTGAGTCTAATTTCGAGACCCTTCTGCCAGATTTTCAAATATTGCTGGGTTTGAAGTTGGAATTGACTCCGCTGCTACTTCGTCATAATGGTGAAGGTTTAAGCGAGCTCGTTGTTGACATATGAATTACACAGGCATGTACGCTGCTGTGAAAACCATCGCAACAATCATCTCCCTAGTATTCTTCATCGATCGCCTTGGACGGCGAAAGCTTCTCATCACGAGCTCAATCGGTACTTGTTTGCCACTTTGGTATATCGGCGCGTTTGTCACGGCCCAGAATATCGATCTGAAGGTCGAGCAGGAGAAGAGCGTTGCAGGGTGGGTGGCCATTGTTTGTGTTTATGTTTATGCTGTGAGTCTCTTACGCCTTCCAGTCTATCTGAACCCTCATTTCTTTCCATGTTCGATTACTTATTACTGCTCGCAGGCTTCATTCTCAGTGGCGTGGAATGGAGTGGTTTGGGTTTATTGCGCTGAAATATTCCCCACACGCATCAAGGAGCTTGCTGTCTGCTTGACCACAGCTGTGCAATGGATTTGTCAAGTTAGTCTCCACCACTCTCCTCTCCCCAACTTCACGCTGATGCCCCGCTTTCACACAGTTCATAGTAGCCCGCTCTTCACCGAGTATGCTGACCAAACTCCGTGGTGGATTCTTCTTCTTCTTCGCATCATGCATCACGATCATGGGTCTGTTCGTCTTCTTCCTTGTTCCCGAGACGAAGGGTCGGACATTGGAGGGTATGGATGAGGTTTTTGGAAGTGCGTATGGGGACGCAATCGAAAATGAAACAGGTGCCGGAGCAATGGAGAGCGTAAGGCTAGACGAGGGAGGACTGAACAGTATGCACAGTCAGATTCGGAGGAAGGAGGGAGCTGGGGATGAGATTACGAAAGTTGCGACTCACCAACAGGCGGTGCCGATGGCAAGTCTGTGATGCGCTCATCACAGCCTGAGTTGGACGGGACCTTTCGGAATTCGGGGTCAGAATTGAGTATGCTTCAAGAACATGTGGAGGTAGTACGGAAGGTAAGAGAAGATCCAGGGCCTCAGTCGCGAGCCTCAGATTGAAGGATGGAAAATCTAAATTGATAGATATGATTGTTACGACGAATGGGACTGCGGGGTTTGACGGCTTGTGGATTTATTATTATTCTTCATAATAGATTGAACCAACTTAATATTTTAATAATTAATCTCTGGTAGAATCCTGGCTAGACAATCAAGATGAAAAACTGCTATTCTTGTCAACAAATCACCCCGCATTCCCTCTTTCTCCATTTGTTGACACTTAGCGAGCTCGCTTGACCGATAACAAACGAAACAAACAATGAAAGCAAGCCACGGAGAAGAACGCAACGTCTTTCACGAAGACACAGACATTGTGCAGCTTCATAGTAATCGCTTTCATTAAAGCAAGACTTCGCAGTCTTTGAGGGCAAAGCAACAAAGAAACCTCTTGCAATCCGTGGCCCGTGCCAAAACCGACTTGTGGCTCACAAAGCAGAGTTCACATACTTCGCGGAGAACAGTGCATATATGATGTATGGAACAACTAGCTAGCGTATACATAAAACTGCATGATCGTAAAATGCCGAATCAAAAGGCGAAGGTACAGCTGAAGTCAGAGGGGAGCCCAGTTTTCGCCCTGCGTGACATTCTTTCCAGGGCCACTTTGACTCTCCTTGTAAATTGAGTGACTGGCTTGCTAGAAGGTCAACCAAGCCGGGCCGAGCTGGCCCAGCTTATCGCTAACCTCAGAATATGTGCCAAGAGTGGCATACGCAGTGGAATTGTGGCCACACGGAAACAAAATCCTAAGTTGATTTCTGTCGTCCGTACGCAGCGCACAGAGAAGGTCCCGATCCCGAGAAGTGGGCTGACATACACGATTGTCCGAAATACGAGAGTCTAGGTAAGAAGAAGGTTAAACTGAAGTGCAACCAGTGTGACAAACCTCCAGTACGTGCAGCGCGATCTGCTTCAGCTCCATCACGATCATCGACTTTTGCGCTGAGGGATGTACCACCGGGAATGATGCACTGTTCGACGACGCAGCCGCCGGATGGGAGTGAGGCCGTTCCTTGTCCGTACTGTAAGGGGTCGGGGAAAAGTATTGTATTGTGAGTAGTTGCGGCTCTGCTGAGTCACGTCACAAGTAGATTCAAAGACTATGCAGGCATAATCGTGAGTCGGTTAGGACGCTATTCCATAAACACCAGTAGATATATCAGAAGATGTACACAATAAATGTCCCAGACATAACAGAAGAAAGGTAAATATGCACAATGAAGACCCCAGCAAAATCAAAACCAGACCCCGCGCTGAATCAACAACCGAAAAGGAGTAGTGGAAGTACGAGACAAAAACAATGAGGGCATGTTTCCAATGGACACATCGCCATGCGCGTCAAGGACCGGAAAGCGCAAGCACAGTTTCTCCTCAAGAGTCGAAGATCGCGCCAAAGGCAGGAATACCACGTGCCTCCATAGCATACACAACCATTTGCGTCAGCTTCTTGTTACTAATGATAGCGACAGCCTCGGCATTGCTCTCCCTTAGCAAGCGATAAGTAATAGCCACCATATCCGGTCGACCCTGAGTTTTCGTGTTGTGAATCACAGCCTGAGGATCGGCTTCTTTGATAGCATGGATGATCTCGGGCCCGAAGTTCTGCTCGGGGTGAGGAGTAGACCAAAAGATTCTGCAGGGAACTTTCTTGGCGTAAATGACGGGTAGACAAGGACCAATTCCAGATCCAGATGCGACAAGTACGAGAGAGCGGAAGAGGGGAGCGATACGCAAGACGCCACAAGCTGGGATGCCGCGGACCCAGAGCTTTGTTGGCCCGGTCTGGATCTGTCTCTTGGTCCAATCACCTGCGTTGGAGACGATGACGGAAAATTCCTTGTCGTTTGGCTTTGCGATCGTGGCGAATGCGTGCCATTCAAGGAGAGGTCGCTCTGAAAGACGAATGGCGGTACCGACTGTTGGGTTGGCGTAGGTGAAGTAGAGGCGGACGGCGTGAGATGACAATATATCTGCTCGCACTGTAACTTTGCGGAGATGAAGCCAGGGCAGGATCACACTGCTTGTTGCGGTTGTCAGGAGCCAGAAGCCTGGACTAGCGATCAGAGCTGAGCCGAGCGACTTGAACCCGCGATTGTTGTTGATGAAAACGATGGTCTGTGCCCAGAATAAAGCAAGTGCAGTCCATCCAGCAAATCGGTGGACTAATTCGAATCGGTCGTGATACTTCATCCGCATCGCTGGGTGTGCTGTTACCACCATGGCGATCATTAGGGTAATGATGAGGTACGAAACCACCAGGGTCGCTGGGTCGTGGTTGTTCAACGTTGTGCCAACTGTGAAAATCGTGAGCCATATCAGCGAGAAGATAGCACAGCCACTATGGAGTCCGCCAATGTGGTAGACCTTGGCACAATTTCGCCTGATAAACAACGGCCACGACGTTGGAACAGCGCATGCAATTGTGAAGAGGGCATTGATGACATACTCTTGTCTCATCAGGACTGCAACTGTAAGATTCGCAGCAGTGGCTGTAGACATATTCTGCAAGCCTTTTCCAGTCTTGCCGAAAGAGATCATCAGATATACAGCAGCGAGATTGACGATAAAGACAAGTGTGAATAGTCGTCGGTAAAGCGACAAGATGCGATGTCGCAGGGCGCGCAATTTGTGTATGCCTTTTTTCTCTGGAACTGGAAATTTCTCAGAATAGTCGCTGTCAGAATCACTAGATGAAGAAGTTGACGGCGGTCCGACGATGATCTGCATCTGCTGCTTCTCGGAAGGAGCATACGCAGGCGAAGGTTTCGAGATTTTGGGTGTGCTGGGTGGTGTGAGTGGCTTCCCTGCTACTGAAGCCAGCAGTGCTCGTTTGTCGATCTTGCCATTCGATGTCATCGGTAAGCTTTTCTGAAAGACAAATTTCGAGGGGACAGCATAGTAAGGTTGACGCTGAGCAACAACGCCTTTGACGGTAGCTTCGTCGACATATTGAGAGCCGGAGTAAAATCCCCACAGGACCTTTTCGCTGAAGATGGCGCAAGCTTTGGTAACGAATGGTGCAGCTTCAATAGAAGCTGAGACGCTGTCAAGTTCAACTCTAAATCCTTTGATCTTGACTTGGTCATCGGCTCGGCCTTCATGCGTGATGGTGCCGTCGATGTTCCAGCGGCATAGATCGCCCGTGTTGAACATTACCGACCTGTCAGAGTTTAGTACCGTCCTGTACCAATGAACGAAGTCAAATTTACCCGAGGCTGTCAAACTTATCTCTTTTGTAACGTGTCGACGTACTGGATTCTCATCTTGGTCCAGGATGTACACACTGGTATTGGGAACGGGTGTTCCAATCGAGAGTTCCTTTCCAGCTGTGTGTCTGTGGTGGTGTCAGTGATGTGCTTACGTGCAAGATGTTTGAACATTTCAGATGCGAAGTACTCCAAAAACTTTGGGTACAAGCGAGACGCACCTGTGCATGGTATTGACTATCGTCACTTCGGTCGGGCCACAGCAATTATAGAATGTGGCTTGTGATGCCCACTCGTCGGCAAGTCTATTTGAGAATGAGTCAGAACTCTAATCTGAGTTTGTTGACGATGTTGTATAATGCACGACTTACGCTTTCGGACATGGTTCGCCAGCAAGGGCAACAACTTTGATATTTGGATATGCTTTGCGGGAAAACGTGCCTAGGATCGACGGAGTAGAAATGATTGTATGGGCCTAGAAGTAAGACTTTGTGTCAATCTAGAGTTCAAGATCATAGTGCGAAGTATGAAGAAAGTTAGTCAGGGGTATGACAAGGTTTACTAACTCGCTTCAAGACATCTTCCCAATTGCTTGTTCTAATCAGAAGAGTTCCTCCATTCATTAGAGTTCCGAAGATCTCCCACTGGCCTGCAGTTGCATCATTAGTGTCGATATTCATGAACTCAAAAACTACGTGGAGCTCGTACCCATGTCGAAAGATATTGAGAGTAGTTGGGCAACTTTTGTCCCTCGTCGAATATTGAGATTTCCTGGGTAGTTGCACAGCAGGTTCGTGACATTGCCGTGCGCAACATCAACACCTTTAGGAGGACCTGTGCTGCCTGTTTCCTATCAGATAATTATATGCCCGAGTTGATGCTCATACGCACCAGAAGTATAGATGCAATAAGCTCCGTCTGCACGGTTGACCTGTAAGTAAGGCCTGAGAGTAGACTCAGGCTCTTCGATGGAGCTGTCGAGCACGATGATTCGAGCCGTCGGCTCAGCCAGCTGTTGAACTTTGGCGTAGAATTTCTCCAAGCAGAGCACAAATGGCGCCTCTGTATCTTTCATGATATGCCGAAGGGCACTCTCGGCAGTCACCTGCCCATCGAGCGGTACGTACTGACACCCAGCTTTAAGTACAGCCAGCATTGCGATTGCCATTGGCAAAGAACGCTGCACAACCAGGCAGACTCGTTGTCGAGGCTCCAGGCCGAGGGATATGAGACGATTTGCGAGTCCATTGGCGCACCTTTCTAGTTCTTGGTAGGTGAGGCTACGGCCATCTTGCTCGAGTGCAATTGTATCTGGCTGCTCGTCGACCTTGCTTTCGAAAGCGCTGTGAATGGTGCTGAAAGGTGTGTGGATATTCCGCCCGCGGCCAAATTCTAAGGAACAAAAATATTAGACTGTTGAACATGGAGAAGTCCCGCAATAGAAGCTATTCGAGTGGCAGTGGATGAGAATCTTCCAAGGAAACTACTTACGGTTGAACAACACCTGGTCTGCAAAAGTGAGACTCTCCAATCCCTGGAAAGAAGAAGTCATCGTGAACAGAAGAAGAAGCTCAGCCTCGAGAGTAATAATAAAAAATAACGCCAAACTGGGTAAAGAAGTCTCCAGACAAGTAGAAGAATTTTTTCCTGTAGGAGCGAAGCACCAGCTTTGCCAGAGGAATGCCGGGGGAGGGTCCAGCAATATATATCAGTCTGCCCAAGCTCCTCATGAGCTCCATAGCTACGACAACAGCTTCCGGGCTTGCCCCGGTAGTTTCCCAATTCAGTCGTCATCCCGGGACCATGCAAGGAGCTCGCAGGTGGACGAACAGTTGCTACGGCCCTGGACTCCATCGCCAAGTTTAAATTGTGGATCACTGATGGACCAAATACATGGTCCTTAAGCTACTTCTTGTTGTTCGGAACCCATGAGAAGTCGCAAGAGGTCACAAAAAGTAAATCGATTGTCGAAGACCCCGATTTAGCCCAAGGAGAGCTGGAAATATCTAGGACAGCATATCTGGACGTCACGGCTCTTCACCGGTAATGACGATGAACGCAGTTGTCCCATGGCACTTGGCGGTACAACCTTTGCAAGCTGTTTGAGGAATAAGCGTATTCCATGGAGCTTTTAGGTGCTTATGAGTCTCTAACAACGGTTCATAGCCTGGTACGCCTTGGATCTGAGCAAGACGATGGACCCCGACTCTTTTCTGACATGGATCTCCGTTCGAGTGCCTAACACCAGGCTGCTTTTGGTAAGTCACCCACCACTACAGCAACCTCCCGTCCGATTCGGACCACGAAATGGTACCTGCCGTTTATGCAACGGGTCGGCGGGGCGCCTAAATCCTCCGGAGACTTCTCCTCTCCGGGTTCAATTGAGACGAATACCGGTACGTCGCCTGAACATATGATTCAATATGCCACGGCAAATCAGTCAAATCGAGCCGTACGTAAGGATGGATTATTAAACGACGATGGCGAACGTTTCGTCTGACCTTTCTTGCTTATCAGATGCCCTGCTCAGACCTCCTCGTTGCATCATACTTGGAAGTTCACCACGGCTGAACAAGTAGAGAAGAGTCTCCACCACGGCAACGAATTTCAAGCTCCATAAAAAGGCACGACTCAATTGTCTGATCCAGGGTCCTTCAATCACATTGTGAGATTGTTCGGTTCCACTTGTACCTTTTTGTTGATCGAGTCCAGAACTTCAGAATGTTCCATACGGCAAGGAATGCCTTCACTGTCTTCAGTGTAATTCATCATTGACTTTCGCAACGGATATATTCACAATCATATTCCTGAATGCAAATGAATAGTAATTTTGTCCATCTCCAGTTAGATTTAGAGGAGGACGATCTACGTTGAATCTCGCAAGCCAGGATGATGGCGGAAGCCACGAGGTTGTCCTGACAGGTTTCCACAAAAGCGGGAGGTCCGAGGACTGACTCGTTAGTGGACATGGGTACCGCAGAATCGGCAATCGTTGTACTTGAGTACAGTACGCCTGACATTCAGATCGAAAGTGGGCCAACCCTCATGTAATGTAAACAATGGCATCGTCTCAAGAGCAGGCGAACGTGTCAACATTGCATCGTTGCTCTGTGCAGATGAGACTTGGAGGTCGACACCGTGGCGAGTAATTCCTGAAGATCAGTTCATCTGCAAGTGCAAGGCGGCCTTGCCGGCAGGCCTACATAGCAGCTTCCTAGTTTTTATGAGATCTTCAGAGTAGAGCTCTCATCTAAAGACTGTGGCCACTTCCGCGACGGATGTTATTCCAGATTCGAACATGGCGGAGCCAAAAACAGCGAATCCTCGTGTTCTGATTCGAAGAGTGATTTGAGCTGCTGGAAGCAAGCTGAATAGAGTGGCCGCGAGCTTGACACCAGCCTACTGACTCTCAAATTATCATGCACATGCAGTCACCGATGCTCTGGCATTGCGTGCTGCATTTAACATTCCAGAGCTCAATAAGGCTGACAAGTATGTCATGAATTGACGGGAGTTACTATTCACGACCCCGAATGCAGCCAGGGAGTCCGAAACCTTGCAAGGTTTAATCCAGGGTCCATCCAAGGTCTCCCTAGACCACCAGGCGAGATCTTGAAGTCTAAGTTTCAGTCCGAACTATTGTATTGAAACGAAACAATCTGACGAAAATCGATGTCATAAAACGAAGCGATCAGCTCATGGTACAACATCAGATTAGCGCGATCGGAAGAGTTGGCCAAATCTAGCAGATTGAAACGCGCTTTTTGTCGTGAGGCCGAGAGGATCTGGGGTTCCCTGTCATGCATCAGAAACGGCTGTAGGGGATCTCTTTAGCGAGTTTTGCTGCACGGCATCCGCCATGAACCTGAACCTAACAAAGGACACCTCGAACATAACACACGTTTTCCTGTTGCTGCTGTTGCTCCTGCTCATAAGTCTCTTCCACTGGCGGAACCAACAATGTGGTCTTCCTCTAAGCCACTCGAACATCGAAAACCCCAGCCAACAGGGACTCCCGTACCCGCAATGGAATTCTCCCATGACTCTTCACTGGTACAAGTCACTGTTGACGAGCACGGCGTGGCCTTCCTGAAAATCAACCGCCCTGAGAAACGAAATGCCCTCTCTCAGAAAACCATCGACAGCCTCGTATCGGCCTTTGCCATGGTTGAGCGCGACAACAAGGTCAGAGTGGCCATTTTAGCCGGGAGCAGAACAGCAGGTCCCTTTTCAGGTACAGTAGTGGACCCTCTCTTTTGACGAGTAGTTGCCGTCGATCAAACTCTCCGTGACAAGATTTGGGGGTTCCCCCGCTCATGTCCCCGCTCTTGTATCTTGGTAATTGCTGACAGCTCTCTCTTACAGCGGGGGCTGATCTTAGCGAGCTGCAGCATCTTTCGACGTCCGAGGCGTACAGAACTGGATATCTGAAAGATCTGTCGGATGCTGTGGCCTCTATGCGGAAGCCCATTATCGCATCAGTTGCTGGTTTTGCTCTAGGCGGCGGATTCGAGCTTGCCATGATGTGCGATATTATCTATGCCGCAGATGATTGCAAATTTGGGTTGCCAGAGCTGACTGTAGGAACGATTCCTGGAGCTGGTGGCACGCAACGATTGACGAGGGTTGTGGGCAAGCAGAAAGCTATGCACATGATCCTCACATCTTCAACCATGACGGGAAAAGAATTGGAGCAACTGGGATTAATCGCCCAGGCATTTCCGCTCAATGAGCTGTATGGCGCGACCGTCGCAGCTGCACGGAAAATTGCCTCTCGATCCATGCCGGTCCTGCAGCTGGCAAAGCAGGCCGTGTTGAATGGCAAGTTTTCATTTCATTTCCGCCCTTCGCGCCCTTACATATTGCATGGACCTGACAACCGTAGCTGATGAGATGAGTCTGGATGCCGGGTTGAAAATCGAGCGCAGCTTGTATTATGGCTCCTTTGCACTCCAAGACCGAACAGAAGGGATGTCGGCTTTCGTGGAGAAGAGGCAACCTGTATTTAATGATAATTGAAGATAATTGATTGCTGCAACTCTTACTATGTCCCAGCTTCGTCTGTTCACTCGAGAAAATGTTGACACTTCATGTAATGTGTTGCCAAGATGTCACTTCGAGACAAACATCTCCTCGTTATCGCGATACATTGCTTATTGACGTAGGCGGGAAGTTCTGCCGAGTAGGACACACATCCGGCCTCTCAAATGGCTTTTCCAAACATATCTCGTGTCCCCTCCATTATCATGAAAGTTCGGATGGTGAGTGATGAGCACCACTCTCGGTTGCTTGGTCCGACGGCACATGCATGCACTGCCTGCCGAACCTGCAGATGTATGGCGTGCTGCATCAGGATTAAGATGTGCTCCCCCGTCTCTCGAAACAGTAGAATGGATGGATATTCCAGAATAAGAAGGCACGGTACCTAGGCATTTCTGTGGAAGGTGTTACTCTGCTAGCAAAAAACAAGGTACGGCTGCAGTGGAAAGTAGCAGTCGCAGGCGTTGATTGGAGCGGATTACTCATGCATAACATGGCCCTGTGAACTCGTATCCGCTACATGCTCACTTGAGCAAGATGTTCACGGGGTGTGAAATTTCGGCGCACACAAATTTGCAAACAAAGAATGGCCGACTGCGCAAGTACTTGATACCTAATGATCCCCAAGCACGGGACCGATCATGGGATCGATCAACAGGGACTCCATTAAATGCACAACAACTATGTACCGGACTAATGACGCTCCCTAGACCCAACCCTTCAACTAAAAAATTCGCCCTGCTCGAAGTGCACCCCAGTTTACGACACTAACACATTACCAAACGCATCTGATATGTCCCTCCGGCTTGGAGGTTCAGCTGCCTCCGGGTGGGTAGACACACCCACTTCAAGACGCTCTTGCATCGTCTGAATCATTATTGGGGGAACACTTTCGTCCGTGGCCCGAATTGTGAGACGGACCATCTAGAAACGATTCTGTCAGCATATGTGTTGAGACGTGGAACGAAATTTAAAGTTTAAACTTACGCCCGTCGAGTAATTAGGCTCAAGTCGGAGCAGGCAACCGAACTTCCCACCTTCACCTGTATGTAGGACACTGGCCCCAACAAAGTTCTTCTTGTTAGGATCAACGCCGTCTAAAATACCCCATCTGAAGCCATCGATGGTTCTTCTGATGAAGCTATCATTGATCTCACGATCACCACCTTTCCCACCTCTGACCCCGAAGATGCGCTGAGCTTCGCGAGGGGCACCACCAATTTGCTTCCAACGTTTGAAGAAATCCTCTGCTGAAAGTTCTGCAGGATCCATGAACTTGTGGATCGTAACAGGAATTTTGAGCGTCAGAGCCTGCAATGCTCCAGCTAAGTAGCTGATTCTGATGGTGGGGCTCTTCTCGAAGACCTTCTTGGCCTCGAACATGATCATTTGCTGACTTTGAGCACCTTCAAGAATGGTACTCTCTGGTAAACCTTTGACCTCCCAGCTCAAGTTTTCTTTCTCCGAAGGCTCCAGATCGAGTGTTGTTGTGAAAGAGCTGACAGCTATTGGAGCTTTGTTCGAGAAGTACAATATGACACAGGCCATCTGCCCGCGGTACTCTGATCGTACTCCAATCTGTATCTGACCATCCTCGTACAGGACGCCTTCCGCTTTGAGCAGAAGCTTGTTGTAGCCGAGCTCCCAGTCTGGTGAAAGATGAGCTGCGCTGGCAAGGTTAGGTGCCTTCAGAGTCTTGGGTTCCGATGGACCAGCGTCCATCATGTTAAGGCCAGCAAGATCATTATGACCCTTCGCATGCCCGTGCCCGTTCATGCCATTCGCCGCCGCTCCATTTGATGAACCATTGGCTCTACTTGCGGCGCCATTTGCACTGAACGCTCGCTTGAGGCCAGGGTTCTTGGTCAGGTTGAAGTCTTTCTCGTTGGCGTTGGCATCCTTGCCTCCGACTACCCAGGTCCTCTTGTCACTGGTATTAGCATGTTTCTGGTGAAGTCGAGACAGAAGTGCAGATTGGCGCTCAGGGAACGGTGGCATTTCGTCGCAAACGGTCCGGAGTAGGTCATCTGATGGCAAGCTTGCAAGTGCAAAATATTCGCAAGCGCGTTGTTGTAGTTCGGAGTCCAGGGTATGGCTGTAAGCTTCGAAAACGTACATGAGTCGCGGCTTGATTTCTGGGAAGAGGTTGACGAATTTGATGAAACAGGAAAGGATGATTGCTCTGGTAGGCGATGAGCAGCCCTGGAGTTTTCCTTGAAGTGCAATGAATTGTTCGATAGGACTGCAGCCCTTGTCTTCAGCGATGAGATGGCCAAACTCGCCCAGGATGTATCCGCCAATTTTGACCAGGGTTTCATGACAGTGGTCTGCCTTGACATATTGCAGGATATTCTGTGCGGCATAGACTTGAAGCTCCTCGTTATTTGTAACGATTTGAATGACTCGGTGCCACACCTCATCACTCACGTGGTCACCTGCCATCGCGATGAGGCGTAGTGAGATGTCAACGTACCACTGAATATCCGTAGCGTACTTTTCGGTCAGGATGGCAATCTTCAAGACCATCTCCTCGCGAATGGCAAAATCCGCATTCTGCAAATACTGTAGAAGCTCGCCGACAATTGGCTGCGCATTCGTCTGGTCACACATACTGTAAAGCAGATCAAGGCCTTTGCGCCGCACACTGATATCCCTGTCCTTGAGCGAACTGATGATGATACCCTGATGTTGTTTGATCGGATCCAGGGTTTCTGCTCTTGCAGCCAAATGAGTCATGGCCTCCAATCCCAAATATCGAACATTCGTCTCCCGCGATTGGATGAACTTGCCCAATCTATGTGAAATTTGCTTCATTAAAGCTTGTTCAGTGTCCAGGTGAATGATTAAGTTGATAGCCTCGAACAGAACAGCATTCTGTGCGTTATTTTGCTGGACATTTTTAGGCATTTCCAATGCCAAATTGAGAATTTTCTGGAGAGATTCCCGGATCAAGTCTCGTACGTGAGTATCATCTACAAGAAAATGATCAGTATGTGTCAGGCGCGCAGGTGATTGATCTGGTACCTGATGGTGGGTAGTATTGTAACAGTCGTAGCAGCTTCACCTGGATCCAGGGACACGGCACTTTGTAATAGAGATAGTCTGCAGCGTATTCTCCATCGACCAGTATCCTCTTCATTTTTGATGCCGCCTTGACGTAGCTTCCTTTGTATTGATCGGGTTGGTCCTGGGCAAGTGCCATAACAAGAGATGTCACAGACAGAGCGACTCCCATATCGGCATCGTCCATGAGAGATATGATCCTTTCTGCCCATTGTGGCTGTACGATATCTGGGTGCTTGCGGTACAGCCGAAGGAGAGTCAGAGCCGCTTTCTTCTTCACGAACGACTTGGAAGTGCTATAACCTGTCAGAAGTTTTAAAGCCATAGTACTTTTTCATGGGGCATACGGTGAAATAAGGAGCCTGTGAACTTCGCCACTAAGTGCCTCCCCCATCTCTCTGCTCCCGACATTGGCTATGGCATGTAAAGCCAAGCAATTGTACAATTCATTGTGGTCCGTAAGATCCTTCCGTATACTGTTGACCACCAAATGTAAAAGCTCGTGTTGCTCGTGGAGGAATAGGGTCATAGCAAGGTATCCGATTTGCTTCTCCGAGTACTTGTTGGCAGAAATGAGGTTGACGGCTTCGAGATGTCCAAAGTCGACATTCCAACCCAAAATGTATATATAGAGAAGCTGATAGAGAATTAGAGGTCGAACTCGGTAGCATGTCTAGGGCACTTACTTTGCAAACATATTTCTTCTTGTGGTAACCATTAAGGTTGCCATCTGGATTTGAATTAGTAGATGAAATCATGCCACTGCCGAAAATCTGCATCAGATTCAATTTATCATACCTCGAAACTTTTGCCTATGTTTACGATATTAGCATGTTCCTTGAAGACCCGATGCGGTCCGGAGTAAGACTACGGACCTTATGTTCGCCAGCTCCTTGTTGATTCTCTTCTCCTCCAATTCCCTGGCCCTTGCATTCCTCAAGTCCGCAATGAACTGTACAAGTCCACGCATGTTCGCATTATTTCCTGAGGATCCGCGGCTCAAAAAGCCTGCCGCCGCCGAAGATGCCATGATGGGATCAGTGTTCCTATCCCTTGTGATCCTCAAATGCGGTACGGTCTCTCACACGCCTGATAATGTCCGAATCAAAGATGTCACGGCAAACTGGCGAGAGGTGTAGGACGAGACACAGAAAGGGAGAAGGTCGACAGATTGGCTTAGAAATTGGGCTTCGCAAGCAGGTTGGTGGGGATGTTACAGATGGCAGAGGCCTCGAGGGTTTCGCCTTATTCGTGGAACTCCATCCGACGTAGCGAGGGCGGCGTGACAGCCAGCAATACTGAGAATCTGCGGCACGATATCGTTGCGTTGTGAGTATTGTGGAATCTGTTGCTGGTTTCGTGAAGGTTGAAGACCCCCCTCGTGGAGGTCGGCTAGTGGCCGCGATGAGCTTTGACAGGGGTTGATATGAGCTTGAGCCTCGCCAAAAGTCCTGGACGTCACTGACAGCCTTCTCGCCTTGCTCCTTCACAACAACACAAATTGGTTTCAGCATTGAATATGAAGCCCGCCACTTTAAGACCGTTCCTACCACGCCCTGCTCTTCGGAGGAGAGTATGTATTTCCAGGAGTTATGCAGTTCAATCGCCAGGATTACCAACACTGCAAGTCTTCAATCGGCATACAAAGTACCTGCAGAGAGAACGAGCAGCTGCAAATACAGAGAGGAGCAGGCAGGTGGATTATCTCAAAGACGAGGTGGCCATGCGATTATCTGAGAGACTTCTAGTAAGCTTCATCAAATCAATTGAGTCTCCAAAGCTAATGTCCGGAGGATATCAATAGACATTTTGACCATGTCCTCGACCTCGGCGCAAACTCATGTAATATTGCACGAGCTCTCACACTCCCCGATCCATATCCCGACCCGACGAAAGAGTCTGCTCCTATATCTACTCGTCTTTCGAAAATCACGGCAGTGGATTCATCACGAAATATGCTCTACCGTGATGCAGACCTCCCCTTCAACGACGAAATCAACCTCACACGCGAAGTCCTCGACGATGAGGAAAGACTCCCATTTGAATCAAATACATTCGATGCCGTGCTAAGCTCGCTGAGTATGCACTGGATCAATGACCTACCGTCGTTACTAGCGCAAATAAATAATGTTCTGAAGCCCGACGCTCCGTTCGTTGCAGCGATGTTTGGAGGAGATACGTTGTACGAATTGCGAACTTCACTGCAACTGGCAGATCAGGAAAGGAGAGGAGGGGTTTCGCCACATGTGTCGCCACTAGCAGATGTCAGAGATATGGGCGGGCTCTTGCAAAAAGCGGGTTTCAAAATGTTGACAGTCGATGTTGACGACATTATCGTCGACTTTCCGGATTCGTTTGCGCTGATGCAGGATCTACAAGCCATGGGAGAGAGCAATGCTATCTTGGGAAGAGAAGCTGGGCCTATCAAAAGGGATGTTCTACTCGCAAACGAGGGAATTTACCGGGAGCTTCATGGCAATGAAGATGGCTCGCTACCAGCTACGTTCAGGATGATTTATATGATCGGCTGGAAGGAAGGCCCCAATCAGTCGAAGCCGTTGGAAAGAGGCAGTGGAGATATTAACATAAAAGACATTTTGGGCGGTGGAGAAATCGGTTAATTTCAACTTCATATAAACAAACACAAAGAAATCAGTTGTTTAGGTGTTGTGAGATGCTTTCGAGGAAGTTCAGACTGGTTGTAATATTGGCAAACACCGAGCCTACCTACGAGTATCCCAGATTGAAGAAGACCAAAGGCGGCCTTTGGTGCAGTATCTTCCTAATCTGTTACCAAACCACCCATGATCAGTGACGATTTCTCGGTAAGCATTGCTGTTGATTGTGATCATCCAGGGATGGAGCCTGAACGAAAAGAATTTATTAATTTGGGTATCTCAATAGTATTAAAATCACTCCGTGCAGTGAATGAGCCTCGCGCATCCAATACCTCTCGTCGCAGTCCTTATCTGCACACCCTACAACAAAACTTCTCTTCCGTATTCAAGACCAGTCTTGAGTCAACAAACGAACCGAAGCTCACCCTTAAGAACGATAAACATTACCCGTGCGCCCCTTATGTACGCCATCCTCAATTCAACCAAGCCCAAGAACCGACCACTCTGCCAAGCGACTCATCCGCAAGTGTCGTGAACATCTTGATGCTCAGATCTAGATCTGTCGGCTCGCATCCCATGCACTTATCCACAACCATAACATCCACACTGCGGTTCCCTCCAACCGCCTCATTATATCTTGTGATCCGTATCATCTTCCCACACAGCGGATTATCATTCGGATTCGAACTCGTCAACTGGGAATCCCACAACGCGTGAGCGACGGCGCATATCGCATCTGTAGCTTTGTTCTCGTATCCACAGGCGCCAAAACCAGGCCCTGGGCTGTAATACGTCAGGTCTCCATTGAAGACCCCATTGCTTGTCGGTAACGGTAGATTCTTTGTCTTCTTGCTTCTGAGGAGGTAGGAGGATTAGTCGGTTGTTTAGCAGGTAGAGGTACAACGAAATGGTACGCGACGAGAAGAAGACCGCATTCGGCCTGGAAAGTAGGAGATTCGAGCGCAATTGCCCGTACAAATTGCGAGCCAAAAGCTCTAAGGAAGAACTGCAGGATGAAACCCATCGAGGGTCAAGACTAACTTGTGCGAGAGACCGAGTCCAAGTCCTAGGCCGAGAATGAGTGCGAGGAGAAGAACAAGCGCGACAATGGTAATGATCAGAGTCTTCCGGCTTCGTTTTGCCCAGCGAGGCAGAAAGCGGTCAGTGAATGTGCGCTTTGCTGTTGTAGCATTTTCGCCTGGCGCTTCCTTCTTTGCGTATGCGGGGGGCGATTGAGTGGTAAATTTGCTAAAGATACTCTTCTTGGGGGCCGGCGCTTCCCAGTCTGGGAGTTGATGTGTGTTCTGGTGGTCCGTCATCGAATGGGTGGAAGCTGGGAATGGAATTGATATTATATACTGCGCATTGCGTGTTGTAGGATGTACAAATGAGTGTGGTGCAACGATTTGCGAGGGGTTGAGGAGCAGGAGGAGAAAGCAGGTTGAGGGATGTTCGGGTTCCTGGCGGAGTTGGCAGCATCCCTGCAAGGGGACGGGGACTTTCTGGGGATAGTGCCGCTAAACCTTAAATACTTACATAATCGCAACCAGTCAGGGGAAGCGATCGTTATTCCAACCCCACTCTGCTTTTCCATGCCCTCAGTCGTCGACTATCTTCGTGCAGCGCTCACGAATGCTATAAATGATCTGAAGCAATTCAAACACACAAAGGAGCTCTTCGCATGAATACGATAAATTGTCATGCAAAATGCTCCAGCAAATCCGCGGTGACCTGGCTGCAGGCAAGTAAGTGCTCCTTCTCCTCCTGCTGCCCAATGGTTCCTTGTATCATCCTCTGATAGAATTTGATTTGTATTGATCGTAGTCTGAATGATCAAATCTTTAATCAAGAGTCATTTACCACATGGCTTCTGCACGTCTTGAGCATTTTGTTTGTTTTCTACTTTGTCTTTGTTTACTTTGCATCTCTGATGGACGATCCACCGGCTCTGAGAACTGAGGGTGTGGCATTTCATTATGTTATATTCGATCGACATTATCACAGCTCGGAGTCCTTATCTTGCTTGTTTTGGACGATTGTCAAGTTGTTACGCAGGTTTGACGTTCATAAAGAATGTCGTCCTGTTGGACCAATCCCGCCGGTGCCAATGTAACTTTCCACATGAGTAAGTTTACAGAGGGTTAACTTGGTCAAGGCGACCTATGGGATATAACATGCAGTGAATATCATCTGATATGCTATCCGCCTGTCCTGTTTGGTGGCTTCGCGGTCTGCAGGAGTAGTTTATGACGCGAAATACGTTGATATCACGTGGTCGGTATGCGATCATGGGGGCCATCGCGTAGAGTCACCGGCACCTTTGCTAGACGAGTCTTCTTTTCGAGAATTTCGATATCGCTACTTTCCTCGACGAACCACTGCCCTCCTTGCCTATGCGAACTCATCACCTAAGCACGCCACACAAAACATACAACACAATGGCGCCTACAAGAAGCACTGGCAAGCATCGACGACATAATCGGGATGCCTACTACCACCCTCTCCGTAATGGCCGCCCGTTTCTCCCAATCCGAAGACATGTCTACCCCGAGGAGCCGACAGAGCAGCACGTCGTTGACAACATTATCCTTGCCCTGAAGAACTTCAACTTCCAGAAGATTACAAGCCAATCGGTTGATGGCTTGGCAGCGCAGCTTGTGCACGAAGGCATGAAAGATGTCGGACATGTCAAGCTTCCACTTCGTTGTGATTTCACTTTCTGACCTAGTCTTGTTTGTCCTCGCGGTGTCAGAGCTGGCAATGTCACGATATGTGCCGGGCATTGAGCTCTTCCATCTCGATTGGAAGGGCCACTGTGCTAAGTGGAACCTTTTCGCCAGGCTGTGGTATCATCGACTATGACATTCGTCTTCAACGTTTTGGACCAGGCTCCCTGAATTCCGAGGATGGTGTTGATACGCGCACCGGTCGTCATCCTCCAGTTGTCAAGCTGAGATTCACGAACACAATGGGAATTAAGGGTGATGGCGCATCTACTCGTCGTGCGATCGTACTCGGCCGGATCGTCGGTCCTCATCAGCACAAGGAGCGCCTCGTTCAGTCTCGCTGGATTGTCCTTCTTGACCAAACACGCCTCATTTGGGTTGTCTATGCCAATAACATTGACGAGAAGGATGCCGCCACGAATTGGGATGGTACTCCAGCCCCTTACAGTCCAAATTGGGACACTGCATTCGGCGCTCAGAAGCAGTTCGGCCAGAAGGTCATCCTCCTTGGTCCCCTCGAAAACCTCCCATTCAAGGTCAACAAGGATTTTCCTTTCCCCGAGATCCACGCAATCGACTAGTCAACCACCTTCGTATCCATCGACAAGTCTATCGCACCTATACCAAAGCTATTGGTCTCGGCCGGCACTATCAAGCGTCTTCTCACCACCAATACCTCTTTCTTCACAGTCCCAGAATACAAGAACAAGAACATGGCCTAATTGAAGAACTTCTTGCGTTACGAGCAGTTCTGCAAGAATCTCGATGAGGTCAATCAGGTCGACGGGCTCATCATTGGTCGCGGACTAGCCGAGGCAGCTTGGTGCAAGGTGGTTGTACAGGCTTACAAGTCCATGGATGAAAACATCGAGCAGCGAGATGGTCGGGCATTCCAAACGGACTTGGAATGTCTGAGCGAGTGTTTGACGCAGGTTGGTATACATGTTCTCTGGCAAGCGACCCGTGACTGATGAAACCTAGCGTCGTGGAGAGACCGTCTTCAAGTATTGGTTGGATAAGTCGATCAAGTACCCCGGTCTTGATCTTGTCGTGTGTATCTTCGCCAGGATTTGACAGGGGCAGCTATTAACATCCATTTAGACTGTCCCTGACGAGGACCCTACCGGAGACCATCTGGCTAGTCTCGGAGAGGGGGCACTTGCAATGCTGAGAGAGAATAAAGGCCAAGGCAACCAGTCGTTCGCTCTTCGTTGTGCCGTACCTTCAGGCTCTGGCAATACCGCTAGCAGTCAAGTACAACCGGATTCCTTGGACTCTGTGGCCATGGATGGTCTCTGAAGCAATGAGCCCACCGCCGAAACCGTTCTTGTAATCCGCGCCAAGGCAGAGAATGAGGGTCTGGTTCGGAGCACTAAGAAAGTTGTTGGCACTAAAATTGTCTAGGTTCTGGATCTTTTCTGGCGTTGATTGATGCAATTCTTGCGTCTGTAACTTGTGGTCTGTGGGACGATGGATGAATCCTCGTATTTCACGACGATGATGATGAGATATGGTTATGGTTCGTATTGAAAGTACCGTAGGCATGCATTTCTGTAGATGGTATGGACTCCAGATCCTCAGCACTGTCTTTCCATCATCGTCCTCATGGTCAGTTCCTTCGGTAATGTGTGTGTGCTCAATCTGCTCATGTTTTCTCTTGCCCCAAAGTTCCATGCAATCCTCTTCTGTTGAAGCAGTTCCTGCCTTGTTTGACATGAGTCTGCCGATCTAAGAGCAGACTTTAAGCAGATCCATCGAGCAGATGCTTCGCTCCTTCCTCTTCTCAGTCCGCTATTGTGCCGGCAATGGTCGGCAATTCAAGCGTCTCGAGCGTGCCAGCTCTTGCCGGCTTGCCCAAGACTGAATGCTCTCATCTCTGCACGTATTGCATGCAAGCTGCTCTTAACACTAACTCCAGGTAGCCACTATATTGTTCCATCCACCAAATTCGTTCGGAAAGGGTGTATCTTGACCTTTGACAGTCGAAATTCCGAGATCCAACACCAAATATGATCACGCCCCAACCCGTTCTTCCCTCGCCCTCGAGCTATTGACAATGCCTGCCCATACGAAGACTATCAAAATTCCAAAAAGCATCATGATCAACGGAAATGGAACCCTTGGATTCACCATCGGATCGCTGCCGAAGTCTTGGTCGCGGAGATTGAGGACCGGCATCGCTTCTCCAGGAAGATGGAACTTTATCAAATGTAAAGCCGACGGAGTATACCTGAGGTCATGAAGTCGTTCAATCATACGATTTTTGATATCTTCAGTTTTGTGGCTCCTATTTTTCATAAAAAGTCCCATGTAGAAATTTCGAAGTCTGCGAAGTTGGGGAGAGCTGCAGAGCACAGCGCACCATAAGGCTGAAACGAAACGTGGGAGAGACGGGTTTGACTTTCCGGTGCATGAAGCCTATGACGAAAGTAAGTTCAACCTACGAATTAAAAACAAGTCTAGCTCGCAAACTTCATGATCTGAGCTTCAGAGGAGAATCAAACGCAGGACATGTGCAAATAAGAAGATTCATGGTGGAGCTGGTGTTAATCTCAGTCTTTTGTTACATGCCTGATACAGAGCACATGAGAAAGCGACAGATGAGTGCAGATCGGCCTATAAAATGCCGTGATATATCCAAAGTCTTTGTAGAAACTACTCAAGTACCGAGTGAATAGTAGACAAGATTTGGGGATGATTAGTGACCCGACTTCATTCCCACGGAATGGGGTGTCTTCCCAAAGTCGATGCCGATCGAAATGCCGACACCTGCAACAACACATAAATCTTGAAAAACAATGCTGTGTCACTCCACCAATCACACTGTCTTTAGAATACTGTTTGATACATGGTATGTGTGCATGCCGGAACAGTGAAGACTTCGGACGAAATTCCGCTCCACTTGCATCGTCTCGGTTAGCCTATTTCCAAACAAGCGGCATTGTTTTCTTCTAACTTTCATGCCAAGGCTTATCACACATATTATATAGGTGTCAGATAATCTTATTGCACACTCTTGGGCGCTGTCTGAGATCATTACTTGCTTGTCTAAGTATTCCTCTTCATTCTCTTCTCTTCTCGCTCAAGTTCGTCGGCTCGATGCAAGACCCAGACCCATTTCATTATTCTCAGAAACTCCGATTGTCCGGATTTCAGACTCCCTATCTTTTGATTCCCAGGAAGTATCTCACGGTTTCTTCCGTTGCTGGTCTGCATTTCAGATTTGCTCACCCGATCATCCTTCACGTGCCACTCTCGCTTCGCGCCCCGCAGCAGTCTATATATCTGGCCAAGTACATCCACCATATACACTACACTCATGCTCGCCAGGAAAACGCAAAGTGCCTCCTCTTTCGGTATGGTCTGCTATAGAGGTGGGAGGTTCTCAAAAGTTCAAATCAGTAAGCGAGATCTTTGAGAAAGTACCCGAAGGCTGTGGGCAGAGTAGGCCTTCCATCATACCGGAGTCTCTAGGATGTTCGAGGACATGTCAAAAAATGTAAGGGGATGCTTAAAAGGTTGTGCACAATGGTCATACTTTACATCTGCTTTCAGTTTCAACTATCTAGTTGACCACACTCGTGTTTGTCTCATCTCAAAAGCTTCAACACAGATTTATTCTTAATGGACAATCAACCTTTCTTTAGATCCACGAGACGAGCTCTATACTTTAGATGCTAGTCATTTGGAGCTTCGTCGAATCCTTGGCTCCCTGTCAAAGGTGCCAGTGTGTTATTAACACAATCCGTAGAGTTCCTTGCTCACAAAGAATTTCAGAGCCCTTTTAGGTCTTGGACATGACCCGAATGAGCGACCAAATACCACAAGTCCTTGATCATTTATGGTACTTATACAGAAGGTACATGAAGAAAGATTTGCTTTGTCGATCCGCAGGAATCAAACAATCATTTCAGAATATATAGCCAGTCCAGCTGCAGCGCTTGAACTAAAGGAGGAATCAGCAATCCCCAATAAATCCAAAATACCTGGACTCATGCCACCAAACTACCGCGAACCACCTCCAAATGTTACTTGGGCGCATCGTATGATGTGTATGGCATTAAACATCCTCCAACGCCCTACTCTTCTCGAAGCGATTCCAACAGGCATCATGTGGGACTGCCAACCAGCACCAGCCTCCGACCTCGACTACGACAATCCCAACCCGCACTTCTCTCAGTGAGTCACATTCAATTCCTAGGCTCATGTTTTCGGAACTTGGAACGCTATGAGCGACATACATCTATACCTCTTTAGACCATCTCAGTACGATTATAGATGCCACTTGATGAGTGTCGAAATGAGCGACGCTGACTTCTTTATACTTCTCCAGAACCATCCTGGTCACAGATCTATTATTTTCAACTCTTCCAAATTTCTGGAACCAATCAACTACCGAATATTCATCGAGTCACTTTCACCATCGACACTCGGATGGCAGAGAGGGAGGGAGGTTTAGCTCACGAGTTTCTCTTGACAACTGAAGTCGTCGACTCCGCAGGTCAACGTATTCCTCGCTCAGATGAGGGCTTTTCTGGGGACATATCCCTAGACGTAGGCGGTTGGTGGACCATTGATGGGCTTCCACCTCTCGTGACCATACTGAGGGATATTTTTGGAGATTTGAAGTGTGTCGTGGAGTATTTCAAGCTCATGTGTGACGGCTCGGGACAGCAGACCCCACATCCATTGATTCACATGGGTATTCTTGGACAGGGACAACTGTTCAGGAGGGCCGCGGTGTGAGTCGCTAGAAGCATGCTTTATCGAATAGGCGTTCCGGACGGCCTCCAGGACAACAGAAGATGGCAAGAACTTCGCGATGGAGGCTGGGTGGATCTATGATAAGAAGATCTGTGTTTGGCTATTTAAAGATGATGTCTCTGATGAAAAGATATGAGGAACAAGGATAGTGTGCAAAGAAATAGTCGGTTGGAGACAAAAGGTGGCGAGTTTGAAGCAGCAATATCATTTTGAATCAAACTCACGTACATTAGTGAGAATGTAGTCTGTCATGCACGGCTTAACCAAGGAGAATTGGACTAGGGATCTCGGATTCCACACAATGTTATAGCCAAAGGTACCTTGTAATCACTGATGATCATGACTATTGAAGGCGAAGAGAGACTTTTTTCTCGGAGTGCAGGCCAGGCAGCGACAGGTTTTTCGACCCGGAGTGGCCTTCAGTGCCCGCATCGCTGGAGCCATCATAGCTTCTACTGCGGCTATTGAGGATCCAATTGAGGCTCTGGAGGCGCGAGCTTCATCTGGAGGTCGTTGATCGGAACGTAGCAACGATTTTGGGTGGGGCTTTATTGCTAGTGTGGCGAGGTGCAGGAACGCCGGATAAATCAAGACAGGAAGGTGAATTGGCACTGGGATTGTGGCTGGTTTGCTCTCGCGATATGTTTGCTGTACCCGCATTTAGACTTCAGCTCGACTCCATCGGAAAGCCAAGAAAGCCTGACCGAAGTCGTTCTCGCTCGAGATAGTGTAGCAAAGTTCCTTCGGTTAATTATCAGGGCCTTGAGCCGCATTTTTATCGAGTTGGGGTCCAAGAAAACAACCTTGTAATCTAGATGCAAGACCCCGTTACATCTTTGCAGATACACTCAGCCCACGTCAAATGCAGAAATCGTATGATATTTGCAGCTGTTCTTACAGTTAGAAGGTTGGCACCATTGTTGAGGCAGGAGAACCGTGGGAACTCCCTTGCAATTCCCCAAGGTAAATTCCGCAATTGGCATCACGTAAGGACACAAAGAATTAATTTGTATATATTACAATGTAGCATTCTGTTCTCGCCTATGTGAGCTTTAGTATCTGAAAAGGTTCAAGCAGTTGATGCGCAATTATTCAGGTCTGAATGGGCTAAGCGAGAGTCCTGAACAGGAGGCTCCTGAGACAAAATATCCCACGCACGAAGTCTTGGCAGTCTTTGAATGCAGATATCCCAATCTCTGAATGAGCGCTTTAGCATCCTTCTTCTTTTGATTGGACGAGATGAGCAGTTTGTATGCTCATGTGTAACTAGAAATTGTTCCTCGTGTCATACAAAATGCGCAGCCTACTGCAGCATCAAATCCTTCCGGAACTAAGCCTTAATCGCCCTGCACCTCCTCTGTTATGTGAAAGGAGCAGGAAAGTTTCCAGCAAAGTGAACTACCAAAAGGAGACTTTGTCCACTCAATATATATATGGCAAGCACGCTCAAAGGCTAACCCAGAGTCCTGAATTTTGAGGTTCTAGGATTACCTACCCGACCACCCCCACGAACACCCCCTGCAGGATCCCGAGACTCCTGTCAGCCGGAACAGTCAAAACGTTTCAACACCAAACACCAACAACTCCTAGATGGTCGGCACGAGGCTGTGGGATCTGCCCCCTCTCCTGGACGGCTATGTCGTGAGAGGTGATAATGCAAGGCAAGCATGGGGAAGTCCGAGTTTGATCGAAGTTGCGCAACCCTCTGCAAGGGTACGCAACGGGTTGCATACGGCTTTCATTGCCTGAATTTCAGGAACATTTCGCCATCCAAGTACTAAACCTAGTTGTAGAAATCAACGTATAAAGAGGTGTTTCTCCCATTGATCTGTGAGCAGGACCGGATCTGTCATAATCATCTAGCGCCCAGGTTGACCAGAGTGATAGCCGAGACCGAACTTTAATCAAAATCATCATGTTGATTTTAAAGCAGAAGCCCACTCTAGCATTCGCTCTGGGCTTCAGCCTTGTCAATGCAGGAATTCCTCCCATCAACAGCAACATTGCAGTTCGTAATGCCCGTGGCGAATCAACTACAGATACTTTGAAGCAACTTCATCGATCACTTTCTTCTGCCATCTTACTTCAAAGGGAAAGTGAACCAGAGTTCAAGGAGAACAGATCTCTTGATACGAGCTGGAATGGCGCAGTGCTTTTTCTCGTTGAGGAGTGAGTGATGAGCGGAAGACCGGATCTCCGAATGACATTACACCTACTGACACTACCTCAGATCTATCCCCACAGAGAGCGGCGATACAACCTTGAACGCCGGAGTTGAGATCGTCTGTACGACATGCTACATCAAGGGCGACGTTATGGCGCAGCTAAATGTCAATGGAAACCTCACTCAGGCAGTCGACACCTTCGTCTCCAATACCAAGGACGAGTTTAGGAACTTCTCCTCAGCTGTCATAAGATATCTGAGGGATCTCCAAGTCCCAGAAAGTTTAGATGACATTGTGGACTATGATTTCCCACCAATCGATCTTGAGTTTGACATCGAAGTCCCTGACATCCCGGATACCGAACTTCAATTTCAATTTGACAAGATGGAGCTATACATGGGGATTGATACTATATTGGCTGCCGGCGCAACGTATACTCTTAATCTCTACACCTCTAAGAGCGTGGTAGGCTTCAATATTGGTGATGATCTATTGATAGGAACTGTGACTACTGTTGACCTCATTTTGGATGTCATGGGTGAAATTGATATCAGTAGTGGATTCCACATTCATTTGAAGGATGGCATCAAGATCAAAATTCCGATATTCGGACGGAACGTATCAGAAATCACTTAGTGAGTACATCCTTATTTGTACATTTTGTTGTGCTTAGAAGATGGCCTAACCAACCTTACTAGTAACGGGGGAAGCTTTGAGTTTCTCCCTGTGACCGTGCAAAGTGCTGGTGTAGTCCTTACAGGAATTCTCCGCATTGGCCTCAAAGCTGGACTTGTTGTCTCGACACCAGATGCAATCGACGAATCACTTATGGATTTGTTTGATGCTACAGCAGGCATTGAAAGTGGAGTATGGCTCGACATTGCTCAATTCAAGACCAGCATTATTGCCGCCCCAGCAACGGACACTAACAAATGTGAGCTAAACGTTGTCGAAGAGTATACCATGGCTCTTGGTGCAGATGCTGGTGCCAGGCTAGAGATTGGAAACTACTCTTGGGGCACCGAGATCGAGGCCGAAGTTCCAATTTTCTACACCACGCTCACCGAAGCATGCGCTATTCAAAAGACCTCAATAGCTCAAGTAGCTTTAGTAACGCCGCCTGTCAAAGCACGCCAAGATCTCGAGACGACGACATCAACTACCGAAATCACTTATACGGCTACCAAGTGCAACTCTACGGGATTGATCAATTGCCCTGCATCACTTCGGACGACGTCCAGATATACAAAGACCACGGTTCTGACAGCTACTGTCACCTCTGGCGTTGAGCCACAGTTCACAAGTGAGAATACCCTCGTTGTGAATGCCATTGCGTTCAACACAAATGCGAAAAAGATAGAAGCCATCAGTGGTAGTCCTGTGTCCTACGTTCCCAAAGCAACTGGCACAAAGAATTTAGGTCATGACGACGATATCATTACAGGAGAGACAAGTGGAGTGAGCAATAAGATCATCATTGGTGTGAGCGTTGGTGTCGGGGCACCAGTACTGCTTCTTACGATGGCAGGGCTTGTGTAAGTTATCATGCGTTCTATTCAATCATTCCAGATCCGCCTTCCTGATCACTTGACACAAACAGGTTTTATTGCAGAAGAAAACGGGCATCTGTATTCAAGGAGACTGAGCCTGTGTATCGAGATACGCCGGTTCTTCAGGGCAGCGAGCCGTCCACTCCTTGGATGGATAAAAAGAAGTCGGCAACAGTAAATGTGTCTGAGCATCAGAGATATACTTGAACATTTCCTACCAGAGTTACTGTGCGAGTTTGTATTCTGCAATGTTGAGTGATTTGGTATTATGATATGATCTACCATCGCTCGCTTGGTGTGGGAGGAAACGCCGTAAGGGGCAGGGGTAGATTTCGGTTACTTGTTGACAACTCAATCTTCCCTTACTTGTCTTGCCTCGCGCCTTTTCTTTAGACAACGGAAGAGTTGGAAAGTCGCGTTTTCGTTCGTATAATTACAAAGATCTTGATAAAAGCCGTTTGAGATACTTTGCTCGGGGCAACTCGGGTACGACTCGCTGCCATCGCATGTTCTGATCGCATCGGGCTTATTTCCAGCCATATCTACATACAAGTTTGTGGGACTCGCAGATAGACTGAATCTCAATTCATGTTTATTACAGTAGACATTTCGCCTTCTTCCTCTCTAGCAATGATGCGACGGGGGTCGAGATGAGTTTCGCCATCGACCCCATCAAGCAAAGCACGAGCAGCGACGGCAATATTTCCTCCAGCAGCTGCGATATGGCGGTCGTACTCCTTCATGTTCTCGCTGACCAACCAGCTATCAGATGTGAAGATCAAGTTCATCTCCTCGAGCGATCTATTTGCTGTCTCTGGGTAGAAGAAGTAGATGATTGGCGAGGCCACGATGTTGAGGGCACCGAAGAATACGAAGGTGGCCCATCCAAGAGGCTGTAGCAAGATTGGAAAGACGAAGGTCGTCATACCAAAGCCCATTGCCCCACCAAGAATCGTGAAAGAGTATCCCTTGACACGAACCTCCTGAGGCCAGATCTCAGTTCCGTAAATCCAGCATGGAACGATGTTGAACATGGTAAAGAACCAGAGGAAGACGAAGAGAAAGGATGCCGCTGAAGTACCGAGTTGAGTGGCCTTGGTGGGGTCATTATTTTGGGAGCGCAGGAAGGGAAGGGTGAAGTTCTAGGTGCAGAGGAGAGTCTCAGAGTACTTGCTTGGATGGATCAGGCACGCAAGTAGGCAGGCATTGTGTATTCACCGGAGCTGATGTCATTTTCAAAGAGAGTGCAATCCTCGTCAAATCGCAGCTTCCTCGCTGGGTAAGAAATTGAACCTGCCATCCTGTACCACATAGTATTGTTTGACGCCACTGAATGAAACTGTTCTTCCTTCTGGCCACGGCCAAGGATTCCTCTCGCACAAATTCTTTTCATCCTGATGTGATAAAAGCGAATCGAATTTGAACGCTTCCGAGGGTTGCTGCTCAAAAGAAGCACAGATCGAGCCTCGTCGAAAAGCAACTTCGCTCCACGATATCTCCTTGACACTGCCGAATCGATTCGTAAACTTGTAGTCGTTGAAATTCTGACCCTCCCCAATATCCATCCATCTTGTCAGAAACATGGCATTGCCCGCCTTGCCGTAGCTCTTGAAATCGACTCGGAACTCGGTGTGACAATGATTACAGCACATGAGGCCTTGTCTATTCTCAAACTTCTCGATCTGACTTGCGCGTGGAACCTGGATACCATATATGTGCAAACTTGGCATTGTCAAAAACTGTATGTGAGGGCAGATATCAATACCGCCACACCACGGCAAAGGGATCTCTTCGGACGACGGCACCATAAGGACTCTTTGCTCACGCAATAAGAGCGACCCATCTTGAATCGAGCTTCAGCTGTACGGCGATCTACGAAACCCCAGTTATCAAATTTTTGACTTCCACAGCCAAGTAGTCTGAGAAGCTGTGTGGTTTGATGGGAATGCCTGTAAGATTTCATTGCCATGTGGAAAACAATTGACGAAAATTCGGCATACGTCCCCCTGTTAAGCTCGCTGGTCCAGTCCCTGTGCCAGCATGCTAATTCATGTCGACTGGTGGAAGCAGCTTGCAATAACGGGTGGTACTTTTTGGCGGCTGAGATTGCATGCAGTTGGACGCAACTTGGACAGACGACGTGAGTTGGAAGATCTCGTTCGAGGCAGTCAAGAAATTTGAGTATGGCCGGATCTCCAGCCTGTTTGAGAGAATATAGACACCGTCTTTTTAGGCTTGAGTAGAAGGAGTGACAAGTTAAGCTTAAGCTTGCTCCTGATACCACTGGCACATAGTCCACTATGAGAAGAATGAGCTCAGGTGGAAGTTTCTTGATGGGCGAGTCAATATGAGACGTGCTGGCTGTGCCTTGACAAGGATGCCGTGCAAAGCTGATTCCGAAAATTCTGAATAATTTTCCAAGAATAGGGACTTCGATAGCACGAGATAGATCCATGGAAGTTTGAGGAGGATGTGGAAGGTGTGGTAGGTTGGGAATGTTCGGAAGGTTTGGGAGGTTTGGGAGATTTCGATGAGAGAATCTGAGTAGTTAATTGTTGTAGGAATCAGGAGTTGGGACGCAGAGTCATGAGCTTTGTGATTCTGGGTATGCAGTTGCAAGGTGCGGTCACTACCTAATGAAAGGTGAGTTTCTTATGTAAGCTCTGGCCAGCCTAGGTTAGTGCCACACAGCACGTGGTGGCTCTTCCGTGGCTGTAATTAGGTAGCGACGAATGCTTGCTTCAATAGGGTTAAGTAGAGTACCCCCAGCCGCCTCATTGTTAGCATTTAAGGCATCCGTCAATTCAGCCAATCGATCAGTCTGAGCAGCTTGGGTCTTTACAGCCGATTGTCGAGCTTCGTGTCTTCGCGCCATCTAAGGATCATGCCATTCCCGGCGCCCGTTTTGGGCTCAGATCCTCGACTAAGTTAAAGCGCAGAATCGCCCACTACAACCGCGGCGAGGTTGTAGCCGATCTTCTCTCTTTCTACGAGTTTCTCCCACATGTAATCACCTCGACCGGCCACGTCGCGCCAGCAGAAAGATGGTCGGAGATCACACTAGCAAGTCTCGCAGTCCACGGCATTCACAAGAGATCTGAAGTCGTTGAGCTGCTGCGACATCTACCGCACCTTTCAGGCCATCAGCCTTGGATCATGATCGCAGCAATGGCGTACGATTATTGGCAAGTGACCGTGTCACCAACTGCACGCGAGAAGCCAAGCTGGATTTTTGATGCAGCAGACAAGCAACGGCCTGCATGGGTGATCCAGCTGACAGCAGGTACCAATCGTGAAGGGTCTCATCACATGGTGAATACGATAGATGGCACCATCTCCCGTTACTATGTCGGCGGCCGCTTTGAATACTCACCGACATATGTGTCGGAAGATGCACGTAGCTGCCGTGATCGCGAGTGCGATCCAGAGACAGTTTCGTTGAGAGAATGGTTGAAGCAGTGGAGGGAACAGTATCGCCAGATAACTGTTGTCACGCTCCCACCGGATATTTCTCTCGTATGGCTCGGTTGACCCCTTTTTCGGTGCGCTTGAAGTTGCGCCCTACTCTTACTGCTTCGAGGAAGTAGATGTGAGTTAACATGCCTTTAATTCATAGCTTCTGTGGGCCATTTCCCTATCCATGCTGAGTTGTGACGAGTTGACTAAAACCCATATTTCCCAGAGCATGCGTAAGATCTACCGTGAGTATGGATGGCCGGATTTGGACGTGTACCAAAAGGAGGCTTGTGTTCGGGCATTTAAGCTCTGGTACCAACAATTCTTGAGGCTACGGCTACAACAAGAGGAAGTAAGTTGGCGCGCGCACTGGGAAGATCGGACCAGAACACTCGATCCATCGTCCACTATGAACACCTGAAGACATGAGAGATGTAGGAGTCTACCTATACACGGAGGAAAACGCCGTTCTTTGGTCATGCTGTTCTAGGCACACATTTCAACATTAACTTCAACGCTACTGGCGACCCGTAGACCGTCATCACTCATACCTTCAATACATCGACAACAGCTTGAATACCAGTCGCATTATTCTTGGCCAAGTCATGTCAAGTTTTCTCACAAGTGCTTTCTTCAGCCTCTTGAGTGAATTTTCAAGCTTTCGAACGCAGATTGGGCGGACAGCACTTCCTGTCCTTGATTGAGGAGTAGACGACTTCAGATATGATTATATTTGTTATCAGTATCATTCCATCATCATGTCTATTGAAGCGGATCATGGGGAAATATTGCATGTTGAGAAATCAAAGATATATCCTCTGCACAAGTCTATGTAAAAATATGAAGTTCTAGCTGCGACTTACGACTATAGACTCGGAGGCTCAGTTTTAAATGTTCACACATATCATGACGATCCGAAAGGATTTCTCCGGTGGTTCGTTCAAAAATAATATGCTTTCGCGTGCGCGCCTGCTATTCAGTACGATCATTGGGCCTTTTCCAATCTTGAGAGAGTAGACCTCGCCATATTTCTCGCTCCAATCTTTGAACCTAGCAATTATTAGCTAGAGTGACACAGCTATTCCAAAGCAGAGGTTATTTAACCTTTTGTAGAGATCTCTGTCGACGGCAAGATGAGCATTGCAAACAATTGGGAAAGTTGGTGGGCCAGGAGGAGAACATTTTTCACGAGATCCAAAGCGCGCGAGCCTAAAGACGACATAAACAATGGCAATCAAGCTTGAGAGGAGCCCTAAGGAAGGGAGAGAATCTGGCAATGATCCGGCCATGGCGCTTTGTTGTCAACGTTCAAAGATCTTTTGACAGAACCCCCAGTGCTGGTAGACAAGAGAATTTCTAACAGGTTTTCAAGTGCGAATAGATATATAGTGAGGAAAATACCTTAGATAAGCATAAATGAACAAGAGGGAAGGAAGTGCTGTGCCACGCTAGACAATTATGCTAGATGAAGCTCCCAACCCCGAGCAAGCATATTAATCCGTATAGACAGCCAATCATACAAGTTTCAGCGTGTAAATTAGTATAGGTGTTCAGTGCTGAAACGGATTTATTGCCGGTAAGCTGCAGCCTGCACGTTGGAGGCAGGCTGGCAGGAGCTGTTCTGTAAGCACTAAGCACAGCAGTGTACGTAAGGACAGGGCACTTTCTCTTGGCTTGGAAATTAACAAGATCTAGTCCAAGCAGCAGAAAAAGGACAGGAAATGACTGTAAGCGCTGGGTGTGTCGTGACAATGCGCAACGTTGAGCAGATAGCAGCCATTGATATGGTAGGATCTTATCAGCCACCAGGCTCATGTTGCTTGGCTCTCGGCTAACGTCTTGCAAACGTTCTGGCTGCTGGTATGAACCTTGACAATATTCGCTCGACGGACGTTATTTCTCAATAAAATTTCTACTCGAGCTTTTATTCTGAACAGAAAGCGAGCACCAAAAGCCATGGACGAAGTTTAATTGTGAGATATATTTGTAGCTGTAGGAGTGCGACATTGAATGGAGCACTGTGGCCGAGTGGTACCTGCCCGATTTCAAGCGAGCGTTTGGTTTGCGGACGAGTTCTTCAGCGAAGAAATTGGCTGAGATTAGAATGTGTCTTTTGTCACTGCTTTACATGCTATATATTGCAGAATACCAGTACCTCATTTCACATACGACCACAGACTGAGGAAAACTGGGCTATCTACATAACTTGTAAAACACCAGCATCAATGACCAACAAAAAAAACCCCAAAACCCGTATCTCAGACGCTATTTGACAGTGATTCAATGATTATGTGTTCATGTCCTAGGACCCGAGTATCAAGATCCCAGAGCCCGGATTTTGTAATTGCACCAAAGATTCACGAGGGTTGGGAATTCTCGATCAAGAATAGCTTGCAATGCTGCTTTATAAGAAGATTAGGACCAGGGTATCTGAGCCAACAGTAAAATTCCCCCTTCCCTCCCATCCTTTTCACTTCACAAAGCCACCGTTCTGGGTATTTGAGCCAACAGTTCAGGTGTCCACCTTCCTCTCCTCCCAACCTTTTTACTTCAAATCCTTTGTCTCTCCGTCTGCTTCTAGCTATTCCACCTTGACCTCTACAACATCTCTGAAAATGGGTAAGCGAGAGCGACGACAACTGCCCCCAATCACGCGCGAAGAAGCGCACTCTAAAGAAGTCGAATACGACAGATCCAAACACCATGAGCCTGTCGTACCTCCAACGACCAAGAAATACAACCGAGCGCAAGCCCTCTGGAAGGAGTGAGTAGATTATTCCGATTCTGACCTTCTGTATTAATTATATGTAGCTTCTACGAATACATAGGGGAAGAACAGCCTTGTCTACAGAAGCATGAGCATCCACCTTCGGCAGGACGCCTGAAGCACTTTATGGAGTGGGTATTCATGACTTCTTTC
>JGI24508J20089_1000103_pt1 | contig 123125 bp, 152 predicted proteins | sample LinPmetageLP24_FD_20089 | JGI IMG/M metagenome (IMG submission 20089)
AAGTGCCGCAACGGAGAGGATGGAGGCGACCGCAACCAGTCCAGATGTGCCGCTGAGTTCGCCGCATGCCAGGGACCAACTGCCACCGAGAAGACCGCTGCTCCAACTTCCAACGCTACCACCCCAATCGATGCGTGCCAGGACAAGTTCAACAAGTGCCGCAATGGAGAGGATGGTGGAGATCGCAACCAGTCCAGATGCGCATCGGAGTTTGCTGCATGCAAGGGTGGATCAGGAAGCACTGTCGAGACTCACCCTCCTGCCACCTCTGCTTACAAGACTGAGGGAGTTGAGACCCACCCAGCTCAGACTTACCCTGCTAGCACTTTAGCTACTTACGCATCTACCACTTTGGGTGCACCATCTGCTACTACATCCAGTGTCCAGTACACCGGTGCCGCTTCATCTTTGAAGGTTGGCTCCGCTGGCCTGTCCGGTGTTCTTGCTCTTGTCTTCCTTTTGTAAGGAACTTAGGTCTAGAAGGATATCATGCTCCATGAGCATTGATCCATTGACGGAAAAGAGTGCGAATTCTGGAATGATATCGCACCAGATTAGGAAACAGGCGAGAGGATTTGCCATAATATGGCTGTTCCACTAGATAACTACTTTCTCTGCATATATAACAATTAATGAATACTTATTTTTATCAGAATCATCTTTCTCATCGCAAATGACCGGGAGAAATCTCATTGCGTGAAAGTGTCAGATGATGAGTATCGTGCTCTCTTCAGCTGAATTTCTCCACAACTTGACAGCTGAAGCATTCCTTTCGGGAGGGGTCTGGGAAATATAAAACACCCCTACCCTCTGAAAGACGCCGTGTCCTTCGCGGTCCTCTTCACATCTTTGAAGCAAGATTCCTCGCGGTTGTGACTTGCGAGCCTTGCTCTTCTCACTCCCCTTACATTTCGCAAACAGCAGAGCCCAGTAATTTCTCAACTGTCCGACTTCCAGCTTCTCTGTATCAGAAGTGGCTTGCGCAACCTCGACATCCTGATAGTGTAGACTCCACTGTGGCAGAGATGCCTTTCTGTCCAGTATCTGGCGGGCTTCCATCTCGAGCAGCCTGCCCTTGATCTTCAAAAATCCGTCGTCAACAGCTCCAAAGGGATCGAGTCCATGAGTGGTGACTTGAGCGTCTAGAATAGTGCAGTACATCTCGCACTGGTTCGACTCGCACGATTTCCAGAAAGGATATGATATCTTCAAATCAACAGATGCCCACGACCAGGACGGTGCTCGGTATGTTTCCGGCCTTGTAGCAGGATAAACACAATACCAGAATAAATCATGCATCAAGTAATCCCTCCAGAGTCCAGCGAGATAGCCACCTCCGAGCTTCTCTGAGAATTTGTTCGCAATGCCCGATATTGCGGGCAACTTATCTGCGGGGAACGTAAGTTCTCGGTAGGAGTAATGGCTGCATAGTGTCTGCCAGTGATCACTGGAGGATCTCATCTGGGAATATTTCGATGCTCGAATAGCGCCGTTCTCTTCTGAAGGAATATTGCATACACTCCCTACCCAGTCCGGACGCAGTCTATAATACTCTGTGTCTTCCGCCCTCTCGATGGTCCGGCAATCGAGGAAGAACTTGTTCTTGCCAAACATGAGAACTCGTCTTGCCAAGCGCTCTTCCTGGAATGTCCATCCTCGAGTGATCCATCGACTATCGAAAATCTCGGACATTTTTTCTGTTCCTCTAGGTCGCCTGGGACGGAGGCTGAACTTTCCATCTTCTAGACCGAAAGTCTCGGAACGGACCTTGACGTCGCAGGTGAGCTGATTGGGTTCTCGGTAGAGAAAGCTATCATGACATGAGGCGCCAGCAGCTGCGACTATGGTGAGGTAAGCGTTACTGAATATGTCTGCCATTCGGCTAGACTCGATTTGCCAGTCTTCCGAGTCGTCTTGTATGATGCATAAGCTGTCGATCCAGATGTACTGAACTCCGAGTGTCCGTGCCACCGTAACGGCATCTTTCAGTGCAAGTGGCAGTGTGTCGAACTTTATACTGCTCCGTCTCTCATGCATTGTTGCATGGGTCGTCTTCAAGAGCCTGCTCGACTCTTCGGGAGGGCCCCAGCAATAGCTAAGCGCAATATATTTCGAGGTACTCGTATGGTCGGTATGCGATTCGGACAGATCTTCGGTCAAGATGAGACGTGGTTCAAGGTCGGTCTCCGAATTTCCCACCTCGACAAGTCTTGTTGGGAGGAAGCGTGGCGTTTTCGCTGTAGCTGTCCACGAACTTGCCGAGCACCACTCATGATTGCTGTCGCAGTCATCTATCCATCTCTTGACATTGCTAATATTCTCTTCCGAAAGAGGCGAAGCATCGAGTGGCTTTCGATGGATATTGAGAAATTGTGCAAGCGAGTTGTCCTGATCCGCAAAGATCTCGAACTCAAGCTCCACCAATGTGTGAGCCAGCGCCTTCTCCAAGTACACTGCAAAGACAACCCACTCCAGAGGGAACTGAAGTGAGTATTGGCCACTTAAGAAAACAGAGTGTACATTCCAAGTCTTCAAACTCTCCTGTCCGTCGGCCCACGGAGAAGTGTCTTTGACGAAAGCGAAATTATCGAGATGGATATCTATCTCGACAGGTATCTGCTTCCCACCTTGACTCCACTCTGCGATATACTTCCAGGTCCAGAAGCGAGATTTAAGAGATCTCTGCACTCCTTGGTTCAAAAGCAGACAGAACGAGCATGAACCGCATAGCGGGGTCGAATCCGTCTGCCACTTTGGAACCACCAGATTTCCAGTGCTATCTTCATGAGCGATCTCAAAATGACCCTTGTACTTCAAATTGATGTTGATATCTCGTAATAAGGGTCTCCTAATATCACTCCGGTGAAGAAACACCAAATCATCGTCGTGAAGGGCCAGGAGCTCCGAACTGGTGGGACAAAGCCAAGGCATTACAAATCGATCGCAAAGATGTAAACGTGACGAACAAATATAACAGATTCGAGAATTTTATATACATGAGTGCCATCAAAGGGAAGAGAAACATTGAAGGTAAAGAAAGTGATGAGGACGAGAGATGAAGTTGGGCTGACGGGAAAGCCCAATCCTGCTGCGTGGCGCAAAAACAGGGGAATGATTGGCCTGTAGACGACGAAATCAGGCGCAAGCGCAGCACATGTTCAGCTCTCACCTCTACAGTTATTTCTGGACTTCACCCTTCCTGATAAAGCACTTTCTCACGTAAATATCTATTGTTTCATGCCCAGATCTGTAGAAGAGGCACAGGAGTATTGGCAGTCTTGAGTTTGACGTAATCGACACACTTATTTCGACCAGGCTGTGGCTTCGTGAATCGAGAATCAATCCACCTATAGCTCGCAGGGCTGTGGCAGGCTGTCTCATCAATCTCCTATTTTCCCCCTTGATAACCGTTCGAGCACATTGTTGACTTTGCGGGAAGCGCCATGGACGAGGAAGCGGAGCCAAGTACAGCCGAGCGTGGTGGAGCACAGTCCACAAACACAGGTATGTGTACTTGGAAAGAACTCAAATCTCGTGGATTAGATTTCTGAGCTCAAATTCCTCTAGATGTTGAGGACCTTCCGACAGACGCGAACAGAGGCCAGATTGGTTTTCAGGGAGAAGCCATCTCGGGAGCTGAATCATCAGCCACAAGCGAGGAGCAGGTCGCCGTCGGTGGAGACCAGGCCGGGAATGAAGAAGTGAACATCGAGCAATTCTACCCACTTACATCGAATAGTGATGGGGCACGAGTCAGTGCAGACCTGGCCGACTCTGGAGGAGCCAACCCCGCACCAGCTGAACCAGCAACACCAAGCGAGGAATCTGTCGCAATTCATGGAGACCAAAATGCCGACAAGGAAGAACTGAATACTCAAGCTGGACAGACGAGAGCAATTGACGAACCAGTATCAGTCAGCGGAGACCAGACCAATGCCGAACAAGTCAAAACAACACAAATTAGACAAACAGCAACTAGCGAGGAGCTAGTAACCATTCCCCTTACGAAACTTCAACAACTCGTCGAGTTCTGCGCCCAGGTGCTCCAAGAAAGCAAATCCCGCGAGCTACCTTCTATAGACCTTGAGAAAGGAACCCGAACAAGCGCTCTTGCCAACCACTCGATAAGTCTCACCATGAAGATGGATGATGATATATCTCTTTCGGAAGGTTTTGAGGTATACGGCCCTTACTCAAAGTTCCGTGCCACGATATCACCTGAAGTCAGCTTTAAGATCAAGCAGCTCTGGAGTGGTGTAAAAGCGTATAAAACAGAGGATTCATTAGGTACGGAACAAAGTGATCTGGTCGAATGGGCTCAGCAAGATCATCATTCGATATCGGATCTAGCTCGTCTTTTTGACGACGACCACAAGTTTGTAGATGATGCACATGCTCCTCTAGGGACAGTCTTTATCCACATCATGAGCTCTAATGCTAGTCGCGCAATCTTTGAGTTTGATACTCGGCTGCTTGCTCTCGTTTGCGTCTATGGGGCACAGAAATATTGTCTCGGTGGTATCCTAGCAGGATGCTATGCGTGTGGTGTTTTGGAGCGACCTCAGCCGACTGACTCACGTGGACATGCCGAACAGATACTGCAGGTGGTACAGTACTCATTGCTGTTCAACCGCATGTCGTCATATCGAAATGTCCCCGGCAACGTTGGCTATGCGGCCTTGAATTGGCACGACAAGGACCCGCCATCTTTGGGACACTTGCTCGGATTGTTATTACAAGGCAGATCGTTGAGTCATGCTCTTGGGTTAACTCTCGACCAAGTTTTCTGCATGCTACACTATTTTGACAGAAGTGTTGCTTTTGATGCCGCAAATTGCGCAGAAGGGGCTGGGCTGCGAGTGGATGACCTTAACGTTAGGTCAATTCACACTCTGGGAGGCCTTCGGATCGTGTGGACTCTGATAATGGAAGAACACCTGCTGCTCGACATGAAGAACATGATACTATATGTGCTTTGGCAATTACCCATAGTGTCCAAAAACTCCGCCATGGGAAGATGGGATATTTTGTAAGTTGATAGACGATATCGATTGCTCGGAAAGATTTGAAAGACAACTGACTCTCTGCAGGAGCTATCGGGCATTCAGGGAAGGAACTTACAATGATCGAAGCTTATTCGATAGCGAATGCATTGACTTTATGGCTATCAACTACGAAGTACGTAAAACTTGGGCCATGCTCTTTGCAGCAGATCGAACGGCAAAGAAGAGGAAGCAATACTACAAGCTAGTTAGTGGTGAGAAATTCCTTCGCACCTTTGAATTTGACGAGATGAGAGTGTTCAAAGACATGCGTGACCATCACCTCGATGCCGCTACCGAGAGACATTTCTCAAATCGGAATTATCGGCGGACTCTTGACTCTGCCCTCAACAAGGAGACGATCTCTTATGCGAGCTTTCCAACTTTTGAAATCCGCCTCCGCCAGCTTCGGCATTACATGGATTCACAGAAGCCTCGTGGAATTCTCCAGCTTTGGAAGGACAAGAGAGATACGCTGAACTACTATACATTCTGGGGCGTCATAATCTTCGGTTCCCTCAGCATCTTCCTGGCATTCTTCTCCTTGGCAGTGAGCGTTGCGCAGACTATAGCTTCGTTCAAGGCTTTGAACGCTTCATGAACCATAATCGAGTTTGTGGTGCTGGAGGCTATCTAGACGTGTTATATTTGACAAATTTGACAAAAGAGGGCGGTCAATGGTATTCATTCATACATACTTTATGAGTTGGCGAGTATTTCACGTCGCAGACAGTGCAAATAACATCTTATTCTCTTGCTGCTATTATCTCGTCCTCCCTTGACCTTCTAATCTACGCTAGAGAGCACGAACACAACTCTCCAAGACGTATCTAGCCACGTCAACTATCTGATTCCGACAAGCTATATTTGAAGAGAGATAATACACGAGAGTCAGCATTAGTCAGCAAGTAACGCATGACTACAAAATATACATACCATGAAATCCCTCTCCTAAAGCAGATTTGGTCCCGTATCAGCTTCAACCCATCTCCACACAGGAGACAAGTTTACTAACACCCACCGCGACGAGAACGCTCAGGACCAAGGTAGGCGCTCCCTCCGCCGGTAGATCCACTGAGCAAGTACACAGAGCGAAGGGAGCCCCTGTTTGACGTGCACCTGACAGGGAAGGCATAGAACTTGAATTGACAAAGATACCACACGGAACACACAAGCAATCGAAATCGAAACCGAATTGGGAGTGAGTTGCCGAAGCAATATCTGGGGCGTTCTCGGGAGCACAGATTCTTTGCATAGTTGATGCGATTGGTAGTAGCGATTCCATGGGTGTGTGGTGTGTGTGATGTAAGAGGTAAAATGGAGACCTGAGCCTTCTCGGGAGTAGCAGGGGAGTCCAAGTATGTGGTATGTGAGATGGGGTCAGTTGTCGAAGAGAGCAAGGGGATGGAAGGGTAGGTAGGTGTAAGTGTGGATCGGACGGGAAGACGGGCCTTGCCTTCTCGGGAGCTGCCGCTGTCTTTGCCTTGGAGAGGTACGTTGATATCATCGTCGTCCGGGGTCCAGAGAGGTATGTGACTTGACTGTAACTAGCTAGTTTGACTCTGACTCCTCTTGGGACGGTTGGGGTATTGGTAATGGCGAATTCGAGTGGATGGCAAGCGCGGGACTATTGCTGGTGCTTTGGGATGTATTAGTCTTGTTGTTGGTAAGTACTGTAGTTCAGAAGAAGGAAAGAGAAATGAGGAGAAAAGACGAGATGACTTACGATAGCTTTGATGTCGTCTAGCTTAATTATGATATTCGAATTTGGTTACCGTGTACTAGACGCCTGGTGTTCGGATGAAGCGCAGTGCGGGCCTATGGGTTAGCAGGAAACAATATGGGTGATACGTACCTCGATTCAGGATAGTCGAAGAGAGTCGAAGTCGAATGTCCGAGCCAGAGCCAAGCCAGTCATCAATGTCAACAGTCAGCGGTCAAGAGAAGAAGTAGAAGTCCAACACACTCCAACCCTTCAAGTAAAGAAACGCGTCCTCTGTATCGGACTGTGTCGCGGAGGAGTCTCCGCCTTCTTCCGAGGTCTAGAGGCCGAAGCCATAGGGACCTGAAATATAGGAGTACTCTTCGCGATAGCGACAGCCGAATCAGGGAGAATCTCACCATGAAGCCAGGTATTGCGCTCGACAGGTGCTCGGCGGCAATCAAAGCATTCTTTGAAGTGGATGAGGTTCTTGCAGCGAGGGCGAATCGGGGCGACGCAAGTGGGTGGATGGAAGGTTCCGAGATGTTTGACCATCTTGATGGAGCCGTCGGGGTAGACGAGACCGCACTTCGCGCCGGGGATGTGAGGGGTGTTGCAGTGGTCGGGGACGTCGCGGAGCTCCTTGTCATGGTGGACGGTGTAGTGGAGGACGGAGACGAGGTCGCTGTCGGGGTCGCTGTCGAGGGTGACGAAGCGAACGGACTTTGACTTCGGGGAGGAGGTGTTGCGGACTTTGGAGGTTAGCGAGTCATCAGGGGACAATGTAAACAAAGGGTCAGGGACGGAGAAGGAGACTCACAGCATAATCGAAGAGCTGGGGAGGTAAGCTCAACGACGTTGCTGGCGGGTGCTGGATTCGATGCATCAACCTCAAGAGGGGAGCAAGTCTTCGCAGCACGAGAAGCCGAGACAACAAATGCGAGGACGACCGTGAGAGCGATCGCGTAGAAAATGTATGATATCATCGCGGCGGTGTTGTAGGTAAAGAGGTTGTAGGGTGGCAGATGCCCAACAAGGTGGAGAGAGTTTAATAGCGTGAGAATGGGGTGCAAAGTCGAAAGAGGGATGAAGCTCTGTTCGACCGAAGCAAAGTACACAACTAGTGATCGTCCAGGAGAAGAATCTGCGTGGATGATGAAGCGTTGTAGTACTGGAGAGGAAAGGGGAAAAGGCCAACAAGGCCGACCGCGATGAAAATTCTTATAATTGGCGCTGGAGGGTGCGGGTGTGCGCCCGCCTCGCTTGCGTTGCCTGGCGGGAGCATTTTGAGCCGCCAAGACTTGGAACGATGCTATTCGCAACAGCGGCGACGACCTCATCGAAAGTTTACACAACAACAAATACCCTTGCAATGGGCTTCAGGTATATTTGACTACGTAGCAATGCAGATAGATATGCAAGATAGTCTCATTGCAACAAAAAGTTCAAGTGTCTGGCTACCAATTCCAACATGGAAGCCATCAGCTAGCAGATCTGAGGGTAGACGCTGCTGCTTCAACAAGTGTGGTCAAACGGTGCAAAGATGTTTGCCTTGGTTGAAATATCCTGACATAAGTAGATCAACATGAGATATCAGTCCCCCCATGTCAGATCATCTTCATCCAGATGGAAACCAGGTATCATCTTGTCACAGAACATCATCTCACACAAAAAGCTGCTGTGACTTGCAACCTACCACTGTTACGGTCCCCTTACCAACCTTTAGTAATTCCACCATGTGACATATCAGACATGATAGAATGGCATCATTTTTGTTGAACTCTTTGCAGATGCGAAGTAACTTGATCCAGACATAAGCCAGAGCACCATGCGGCAGAGGAGAAACAACCACGACACCAGATTTTCAGAGCTAGCCAACCTCTTCTCTCGAAAGTATCCTCAACCTCAAAACCCTCAGTGCGCTACGCAGAGATGTAGCCAAGACCCTCAATCCGAAGATATCACATCATGCACTAAAGAGAGATCCTCCGTTTTCTCAATTGTCTATCCTCTATTCTCCATTCCCGGTTGAACAACTAACATTCCCTACTCTACCCTGCTTGTTCGCTTTGATACTCGCACAATCCGGTCAGCATCACTAACCAGTTCTCTCATAGCCTCATCATCAAACCATCTAAAAACTCCTTCTCATTACCCATTCCTGTCACAATCATCTGCACACTCATACTCACACCTACACTCATACACTAAACTAAAAAAAAAAAAATGATCCTCAATATCCCAACATACACTATTATTACATCGCACACATCACACTTCGCCCCCCCACATCTTACACTTCACAAAACCAATATCCAAAATCCAACCAACACCAGCACCCTTCCCAACTAAATTTCCCAAACCACATGCAATATTAGTCAACTCTATTCTAGTATACCGTGATTCACCACGCCGTCTCTCGTTTCGACAACCCTTCTCATCTCCTACTTCTATACTGCATCCCTCTTCCATCGTCATCATCATCATCATCATCCCCCAGAATTCAAATGCAACATACAGTCAGTCGGTCCTATACATTCCACTATCCACATCCACATGCACAAACATATCATCACTCATATCCGCACCACTATCCTCAGCCTCACCGTCCTCGACATTCTCGAATTTCGATACTCAAAGCGAAACCCTCCACCCAAAAATGGGATGGAGATGGGGCCGGATTAGATCTCTAGACACACACGCACGAGCATCTATTCCCATTTGATGTGTACAGTACAGTAGCTCAGCTTACATTGAGACGGACTAGCTACGACAAAGGACGAAGAGGAAGGCAATCGGATGAATCAAAGAGGGGCTGGAGGGTTACTTATAATCAAACGATATCAAGCGAGATGCGATTCTATGTAGTCTCGAGGCCTGTCACGATGAAGAGCCTTATTAGGCATGGGAGTAGAGTGGAAATAAGCTCTGTTGTTTTCGTGACCGGATTCAGTCTTGTATTTTAGCTACCTCTACAGCGTGAAAGCACTATTAATCTTACCACCCACAAGTTTTACCCGACCAACCCTATCAATGCCATCGTATCATAACTCATACCATTCATATCCATACTCCACGGACGCAGAAACACATCTCATCACCTTACTCCATTGCCGATCCCCGCTTGAACTCTGTCGCACGATCAAGGTTGAAAGCGGCGCTGATAAGGGCGAGATGACTGAATGCCTGCGGGGTGTTGCCCAACTGTTCGCCGGACCGGGAGATCTCTTCTGAGAACATGCCGAGGTGATTGCTGAAGCTAAGCATGTTCTCGAAAATGTTGACTGCACGTGGGAGGTACTTTGGTTCATAAACACCAGCACGAGTCATTGCTTCAACGAGCCAGAATGTACACATGCTGAAAGCACCCTCACGACCACCGACGCCTGGGACTGTTAGTTGCGTACCATGAATTAGGTGGAACAGGCTAACCATCTTCAACACGCTCCGTATCATATCGATATACCAATCCTGTCGACGTAAGTCCACCCTTCTCGGGAGACAGAAGAATTCTATCCATAGTTCGGAGAAATCGAGGATCGTTGGGTGTGATGAAGAAAACTAGAGGTGCAATGAGGATAGAAGAGTCAAGGTAATCACCACTTTCGTAACTTTGTACAAAGCATCGAATGTTCGGGCTGTATCCTGCACATAGTGTTAGATGGAAGAGAAAAGTTGGGCAAGGAAGCCTACCCTTGGTCATAATCTCCTCATAGATCTCATCACGAGCAGCCATCCAGGCATTTCTATTCGGGCATGGAAGGCATCTCTTCTCAGCCAGACGAAGACCACGATCAAATGCAACCCAAAGCATGACTTTCGAGTAAGTGTAATTCTGTTTTCGGCTTCGGACTTCCCAGATGGACATGTCGGGATCCTTCCAGATAGTCAAAACGTAGTCTGCGCAAGTCAGCAAGATGTGGGTGTCAAAAAGGAGAATGTACTGACCCAGTATCTCGCGAATGGCAACCCATTGTTCCCAAGTGATAGGCTTGCCGTACTTATTGTAGAGATATATTCCGTCCATGAGTTCACCGTAAATATCAAACTGCAGATGGAATGCAGCTCCGTTGCCAATACGGACAGGTTCGCTGTCTCTGTAGCCCGAAAGATGACTGGTTGTGTGAGCGCTATCCGTTGACTCAGACAGGCAGACCTACTCAAGCTCGATTTCTGGGATCTCTGTCTCACCACGAATGGTAAACATGATTGGCAAAGCTCCCTCAGCAGATCTTGATTTTCGAAATCTTTCGCTGATGAATTCCATGTAAGCGTCCGCCTCTGCCGTAAAGCCCATGCGAAGAAGGATATAGATCGTGAAACTTGAATCTCGAACCCAGCAAAATCGATAATCCCAGTTCCTGCCAGAATGAGCTTCTGTTCGCCCGAAGCAATAATTGGCTTACCTAACACCTCCAATATCCTCCGGGATTGAGAATGTGGGAGCAGCAATAATGGCACCAGTGGGTTCGTATGTAAGTAGCTTCAGGATTAGCAAGCTCCGTGACACTACCTCCCTCCATCGTCCTTTATAAGTGCTCTTGGAGATCCAGTTGAACCAAAAAGTCTGGGTATCGTGCTGTTGACGATCAAGGACCTCGGTAGTCACATCCCGAGTAACGTGATTAGGGATATCATCGCGTAGAACAAATGAAATAGCTTGACCTTCTTCCAGATGGATATGTGCGACAATGCCTGAGAGCAGTGAGTGAGTACCAATAATGCTCAAGGAAGGGCAAGGACATATTTACCTGCTCCAAGCATTCCTGGCCGAGTTTCTTTCCGAAATGTCACCGTTGGGCAGGACTCAGCATTCTCTTCACCATGATCAATTGTAACATCGACTTGAAGTTTAAGGTTCTTGCTGGAAAAGGTCACAGTCTTGCTCTCGAGACAGCCCGGGGGGTGATCAGGCAGAAGAATCTCGGTGGTATGTTCGTCCATTGCATAATTGAAAGCTGGGAAGATCTCGACATCTACGAACTTCTTAGCCAAGCATTCAAAATGTGCCCGTCTTAGAGGCATTCGCCCCCAAGGCCGACTTTTGGGAGTGATGGGGATCTCGAGTTGGCCCTAAATGAACTTACCCAAATCAACCTTTCCGCGAATGCACTCCACACGTCTGACCAACCACTTCTTCAACTCATCTTGGACACTAATGCCCTCTCGGAAAGGCATCTGCTTCGAAGTCTTTGTCACGACAAGGCTATTCCTCGGACGTGGGAAGAAATCAACCAAATCCACCACACCTTCTTCATGAATATACCGTGTTTGTAGGATGTTGGATGAGGGTAGATATTGCTGTTTCGTAGTATATTGTTTGTCGGAAGGCGGAGAAATGGTAAAGTAGCCACCCTTATCTTTATCGAGTAGTCTGCAGAAGATGGAAGGAGAGTCGAAATCGGGCCTGGAGATTGGATTGTTAGCAGATTTACTAGCAATTGGTAATGAGGGTACGACAGACACAAATTGCACTAGAAGTGACATATTATGGGAAGACTCGGACCTGACTTACCAACACATGAAATCAACGCTGCCATCAATACCAACAAGAGCACAAGTTCGCATATTCCCAATCAAGCCATAATTCTCAATTGGCAGATATCCCGTCTGATTCCGCCTGGAAGTCTGGACAGCAGCGGGAGCACCCATCTTCAGCTATTGAGAAGTATTGTTGCTTCCTGGTGCGGGGTTCGTAGAAGCTGTATCGTTGATGGACAGGTTGGAGAACAGCTGTTGTCGGATTCACAGCTGATGGGCTGGGATCTGCCGAATGGGTGCCGTCTGCTTGGGGAATGCCAGTCGAAGCAATTGTGGCTCGAGGGATGGTCGAGGAGAACGGAAATGGTGAAGATCGAGGCAGGGATAATGGAGAGGAAGCCGAGCTGTCACTGAACGTTGGAGAAGGTGGGTCCTGAGTTGATGGCGGAAGGTTTGGAGCTGGTGTACTGGGACTATTTACTAACACAGGCATTGAGTCAGTGCATTGTTCCAAAATTACAAAATGGCATTGAAAACAGTACAGTTTCGACTTCGAGAATTGGACAGACCTCCGGAGGCAACGCCGTTGAGACCAGTACCTGGGGGTGGGAGCCTGTTATTTGATGCTAAAGGCAGAGGACCAGGTGGGGAAGGACGTGGGATATCCGCCGCTTCAGGTGCAGAATTCCTGGCAACCAGACTTCGTAGGCAATTGTTCTTGCTTGACGACGATGATGGTCAAATGCAGCTTTTTGTGTTATGGTAGCTGCTGGCCTGAGTTGAGTTTTGGGGTGGAAGCGTGTTGGGTCCTTGTTGTGGTTGTGGAAGTCCGGGAGGTGGTTGTGACGATCTGAGAGGAAGGGATCCAGGAGGAAGATTTGGACAATTATTACGCCTCATGATCCTCGTTCTCGCTTTAGCTTGGACTTCGTCCTAGCTCTCGTTCTCGTCTGAGACTCGACCTGCAGCTGGACCCCGAGTCGGTGTGGGATTGGCTGATTGGGGACAGCTGTGTGAGTGTGACATGGTGGGAGGGATCCTTTGTAAGCTCGGGCGTGGGAAAGCAAGGCATGGCATTCAATTGGACCTCGCATTGGCTGGAGAGGAAGGAGATAAAGGGGGAAGGTGCAGTGGCATTAGCTTCAGAAATGAACGGTGTGAAAAGCTCCTACCTAGGGTTATTGAAGTAGAAGTGAGGGCATTGGAATGCGTCTCACGATGTCTACTACGTAAATGCAGGACGGCAGCTGCAGCCCGATAAGGTAACGAACGATAAGGAAGGGGCGAGGGGCGGATGTCTCGGACTCAGCTCAGCTGCCCTTGCAATTGGAACTCAATCTGCTTCACCCCGCATTTCAATCGTGACAATGGACACCATCTGATTCAGGGATGACCAGTGTAAATTACCAAGAACTGGCATTGGCCTCTTGTAGAAGTAAGAGAGGGCAAAAGCTGTTCACGTGGGATACATGATAAGACCCTGAAAAAGAGATTTTTCTTTTTCGCTCCCGCGACCAATATTGGTGCCCTTAACTGGCGCACCGAACGTCTGCAGTGTAACGGCTGAATCATTGGTCTGGAAGAGAATGGGGCGACTGGGTGCATTTCTGGACTGCCTTGCTGAGCCTTATGAGTGTTGGAAGAAGACATCATATGAAGGTTGTTTTGACTGAAGCTGTCGGACCAAGCGAGCAGATGGAAAGGATTGGGATTCGAAACGATTCAGCGGTCCATCGCCGGCGTCGGAGAAACTTATTCCGGGTATCATTGAACGTGACTCGAGTAGATTCTCAAGGTGGGAAGGGCATACCTATTCATACGGGATATTCTGATCACTCCACTTCACAGCTCAGATTCATCTTGAATTCCCTTGCCTGGCCTCTCAGAACTTGCTTGAACGATGGCGTCAAAATTGTATGTCGTTGTGGCAGTCACGTGAAAGATACTTTGATTGAAGTTTGGTCTTTTGTTTGCAGTCGTTGTTGCATCGAGGACATCGCCAACCTTGTTAGGCAATCTCCTGGCCTCCGATGACATGTCGGATAATCGCATAACAAACTTGCGCGATGAAAAGGCGGAGAAGCTGTCTAATTCTTCAACAAACTTATTAAATTGCGATCTTTTCCCTCCGAGACATGACACATCCCAATTGAAAGATTGAAACGCTCAACTCCTCGCAGAACCTCACATCGGACATCTAAATCCCTCAGTCAAGCTTCATGCTTTCAAACAGCTGGCTGACATATGGAGGGGTCCATCCAGGTCCAGGTTCAAGATCATCTCCACTCAAGCTCCGATTCCCCTCCGTCATTTGGGCCTTATCGCCTGAATTGGCGGGGTCAATTCAGAGGTGGCGGCTGGAATTTCTCATCATTTCTCCATCCCGAGTCAGGATGCCAGTTGTCTTCTCGAGATCAATGAGGAATACAGCTATGATTCTATTTCCCTAAATGGGAAGTCAATGATACCAATAGGAGTTGCATGCGTCTTACAATATGCTAGACTCAATGTCTCTTACTGGATGGTTCGTCGTTCAATGCCGCTGTCCGGCCTCAGCCTTGTCTTCTCTTCTGCTGATTTGATGGGATGTGATGGATGAATCGGAAGCGCAAACACAACATGCTCCCTGATGCGCCGCCATGCCCTGTCTGCCCCCCACTCAGCCGTTTCTGATTCAGACTCTTTGTAATCAGCCAGCGTCGGCTATGATGAAATACAAACCAAACATCATGAAGTGCTTCTCCTGCTCAAAGTCCAGAAGGGGAAGAGTCCGGACAAATAATAATCTGCATACAATAGGTCACGGAGATCTCGAAATGGTATTTCAGTGTCCTTAAGCTTCTTGAAGCCTGGCACTGTTCATCCCATCTCAATAACATAAAAGCAAATATAATCGCTACATCTCCTCCGTTCCCGCTCAGACACCACACGCAGCGCAGCGTCTCCTCTCCGCGGTGATACTCCTTTCGTCTTGGACCTCGATTATTGCATTAGACCCGGCCTCCTGTCCGCGTTTTGACAGCAAATACCGTACGAGGACATCTTTTATCTGCCTCACTAAGCAAAGAGGACCAGACCAACAGTGTGAAGAGCCGTACAATTCTTTCCTTAGCAAGCAACAGCCAGTGCATCCTACCTACCTGCCTACCACTGAGGTGCCTCTGCCCCTCCATCCCGATTCATCCAGGGCCCACATCCACCCCTCCCACCTGCTTCCACCACTCAATCCTCGCCAACCAAAGCCCCGAGAGATCCCAACCCGCCGCCTGCCTTCCTAGCCAAACCCAACCCAAGAGTCTCCGTCTTAACTTCGTCACCTGCTAGTTCTTTTCTTCCTCCTTCAACAACAAAATACTCCTCTCCTCTCAACACTACTCTTTCCGTTTGGCCAGCTCCAACGGACTATCTGGACTTTCTTCCCACCGACCATCTTCACACAATTGAATCTGCCCCTCCATCAAGATGAGCGGACCAACGTAAGTACCCCTCATCTCATTTACCTCATGTTCATGAAAAAATTACCCCACCATCGCTATCGTCACTGTCTGCGGTCTGCCTCAACCACCCTCGAAGCAAACAACTGCAACAGTTTACTGCGCAGAGAGCTGTATCTAGCTACCTATTCTCTGAGCTTTTCTTCTTCCCAAGACCTCCTCTGACCATTGTCCTGCACAATCCAGTGCGCGCCTGGCCAGCATCAACATTGGCGGGTCCGCGCGCGGATTCCCGGATCACTCAACATCAACAGCTGCATCTACATCTGCATCTGTGTCGTCTGCACCCGCAAATACTGACAATGAACCCAGAGGAGATTTCGGCCTCATCGGCCTGGCTGTCATGGGCCAGAACCTGATCTTGAACGCTGCTGATCACGGCTTCAATGTCGTTGCTTTCAACCGTACCGTCTCCAAGGTTGATGCTTTCCTTGCCAACGAGGCCAAGGGTGAGTCTCTTGTGATTCTTTCTAATATCCATCTACGCTAACTATAAGATTCCAGGCAAGTCTATCCAAGGTGCACACTCGATCGAAGATTTCGTTAGCAAGCTCAAGAAACCCCGCCGTATGATGCTTTTGGTTATGGCCGGAAAGCCAGTCGACGACTTCATCGAGACCCTCCTTCCACACTGCGAGAAGGGCGATATCATCATCGATGGCGGTAACTCCCATTTCCCCGATACCAACCGCCGCACAAAATACTTGGCTTCCAAGGGTATCCGATTTGTCGGTACCGGTGTCTCCGGTGGTGAGGAGGGTGCCAGATACGGTCCCTCTTTGATGCCCGGTGGAAACGAGGAGGCTTGGCCATACATTAAGGATGTTTTCCAAAGCATCGCTGCCAAGAGTGATGGTGATCACGGTGACCCATGCTGTGAGTGGGTTGGTGATGAAGGTGCTGGTCACTACGTCAAGATGGTGCACAACGGTATTGAGTACGGTGACATGCAACTGATTTGCGAAGTATGTATTCCAACTACTTTCACTTGGCTTTACTAACATTCCTAGGCCTACGATATCATGAAGCGTGGACTCGGAATGCCAAACAAGGAGATTGGCGATGTTTTCACGAGATGGAACAAGGGTGTTCTCGACTCTTTCTTGATCGAAATTACCCGCGATATCATGTACTTCAACGACGATGACGGAACTCCTCTCCTCGAGAAGATTATGGATTCTGCTGGACAAAAGGGTACCGGAAAGTGGACCGCCATCAACGCTCTTGATCTCGGCATGCCAGTTACCTTGATCGCTGAGGCAGTCCTTGCCCGTTGTCTTTCTTCCGTCAAGGAGCAACGTACCAAGGCCTCTGAGGTTCTTCAATTCGTTGGCAGACAAAGCAAGTTCGAGGGTAACAAGGAGCAATTCCTTGATGACCTCGAGCAAGCTCTTTACGCCTCCAAGATCATCTCATACTCCCAGGGCTTCATGTTGATGCAAGAGGTATGTACACCACTCTCTGCTAACTTTCGAAGGCTAATAATTTTAGGCCGCCCGCGAATACAAGTGGAAGCTCAACAAGCCATCCATCGCTCTCATGTGGCGCGGAGGATGTATCATTCGCTCTGTCTTCCTCAAGGATATCACCGCTGCCTACAACGCCGATGACAACCTCGAGAACTTGCTCTTCAACGACTTCTTCAACAAGGCCATCCACAAGGCTCAACCTGGCTGGAGAGACGTCGTCGCCAAGGCCGCTCTCCTTGGTATCCCAACTCCAGCTTTCTCCACTGCCCTTTCATGGTTCGACGGTTACCGCACCAAGGACCTCCCTGCCAACCTCCTCCAGGCCCAACGTGATTACTTCGGTGCCCACACCTTCAAGATCAAGCCAGAGTTCGCCAACGCTAAGTACAAGGTCGGAGAGAACATCCACGTTAACTGGACTGGTCGTGGTGGTAATGTTTCTGCTTCTACATACCAGGCATAAGTTTCTGGGTGGAAGATGGAGGGTTTGACGTGTGTTGGAATGGATGACTGCAAAGCCTGTATTTAGAATTCACATAGGCAATGAAAACTTCGTTGATTACCCATCGTGTTCTTCAAAGAATTTGAATTGATAAGTTCAGTGTGATGGATGTGGAGGCTCTTGTAAAATGCGAACCGGGTGAAGACTGTAACTCGCAGTAGCTTCAAGGCATCAGATATGTACCAATTGGGGAGGAATCGAAGATAAGGAATCCAGCTCCGCACCTCTTGAGTGGGCTCAGTCTCATTAAGATATTGCGATGAATGCGCTTTAAGGAGGGCGGGTTGACATCTTAACCAGACCCCTGAAATATTTCAAGGTCACGTGGCTGAACTTCGTCGCGTTGAATTCTGAGAACATCGCGTCCTTTCTTCAGTTCGCAACCCATCCAGCCTTACCAAACCCGCATCGCATAAGTGCGCCTACCACCCAAAATGCAAATGTCAGAGCCCATCCAGGGCATCCAACGGGAACTGGTAAGCTTCTACCCTCCTCAATGCGCATGCGCAAAGCCTGGCACTGACTTCGATCGCAGCAAGGACATGTCCATCTGGTCTCCAGCTACCGCTTCCCTCAACTCGCACAGCTTCATCCCGACAAGGTAGCTGAATATCTACTTGGTGCGCCAAAGATTGCGCGCGATCAGGCTACCTTCTACTGGACTTATCTCGATCGACCTGCCGATGGAACGGTGTTGCTGGTCTGGCAATCTGCGCAGCTTGGGACGGAATTTCCTAGCGATGGATATATTTGGACTCCTGGGGAGAGCTCCTTTGCGATTGAAGTCGCAGGGGGATATGTGAGTTCGATGACTGAGATATGAGAGGGGGGGTCTTTGCTGATGAATTGTGGCAGACGCTGGAAATGTACCAGCAGAAGACTGGATACGCCGCAAACGAGCCTGTCGCAACACATTCCCGTCGTCGATACCGCTTGATGCATTCAAGGACCAACCCAGGTGGTCCTGCACCCGATCCTTCTTTATGGATCATTCACTATACACAATGCGAACCCCATGATCGAGTCCCTTCGAATGTCATTCCGGTCGATATGCGCGTCCGCGAGATTATGAACACCAGGGCCTATCTACACTCTCATGGGCAGATTGTGCAGAAGGAATTTATGCTTCACGATCGTCAGAACTGGCCCTCAATTGCCTTTCCACGAGGTCAGCCAAGAGGACAACCAATCTACGGACAGGGAACACCAGCCCCAAGAGTTCCACAAACGATGGCATATCCTACACAACCTCATCCTCCAGCTGGCTTACCACCATCCAAGCGTGCTAAAACTCAAGCAAGTGCCAGTCAAGCTGCTGCTGCAGCCGCCGCCGCCGCTGCGAGTGCTGCTCCTGGTCTCGATGCAGATGATGAAGAGGACTTTTCTCGAGGTGATTACTTTGATCTTTTCACTCCTCGGGATATCAGCATCGCAAGATACAAGCAGAACCATGAGTGGATGGAGGAAATTCTATCTTCGCCATACGCTATCCATCAGATCATCCCTTCGGATCTCGGATTGGGTCGCCGTGGAGAGCTTCAAGGTCTCACAGACGGCATTTTTGATGCACCTGTAGATCCTTCAACGGATGTTGTCAAGAATAGCTATGTTGGACGATTGGATCCTGCAAAGGCAGAACTGTTCCGTCAAAGGGCTAAAGAACATATTGATGAGACCAACGCTGAGATGGAGAGAATGAAGGCCAAGCATGCGAAGCGACTTACGAAATTCAAGCGTGGGTCTGTCATCACTCAAGCGGAGAAGCAATTGCGCACGGCTGTAGAGAACCCAGATGATATGGGCCATGAGGTCTGGCGTCTTGAAGGCAAGATTGAGGAGGACGAGGAGGGCAAGGTCATCAATAAGGCTACATCACGAGTTTCCGATATTGTCGCTCAAGTCGAAGCCTCGGTTGGTCGTCATGCAGCTGCTGTCAAGGACCTCATCCGAATCCAAGATGGCGGTTATGAAGAGCCTGCTGCCGTTCCTTCGCCTCCTCCTGCTGTGCCAACGCCACACGTTGCTACACCAGCTTCTCTCAATGGATCTGTGCACCTCTCACAGAACGGCTCAAACAATGGTTCGAATGGGTCACAACACAGCGGAGTTCTTGTCGGCGATGCAGATATGGATATGAGCAACTCTGCAGCTGGTCTACTCGATCAATATCACACCGGCCTCTCCTCCAACGCTACTCCTGGAACTGGTAGTAACTTCCCGACTCCACAGCCTCACTTGCAAGCACATTCTTCGGCCGGTACTCCAAGCAATGTGCACATCGCTTCTCCCCAGCCAACACCTCAGGCACAAGAGCAGTCAACTCCAGATGTTTCCATGTCCAATACCTTAAACGAGCAAATCCCATCCGAGACACCAGGAGGTGACTGGGTCGTCGTTCCTTCCGGAGGCATCTCGCCTGCCAACTCAGGTTCAGGCTCAGGCACCGGGCTAGCACAAGCCCCAGCAGAACCACAACAGCCCAAGTCGACCTCTCCCACGCCGCCCATCCCCAACCCAACACTCACAGACGCCAATCCCAACCCCTCCGCACCGCCTAGTAATCCCTCACCCCATCCCACTGGCGCCGGCATAGCAACCGGCACAGCACCCACATCTACAGTCAACACACCCGATACCACCAACGCACTGCCCGACTTCCATACCTCGCCCAACGATTTCGCAGACCTAGGCGATCTCGAAGGTGCGGGAGAGCTGGCTAATTATGGTGGTGATCTCGGTGGTGATGGAGAGGGTTTGGGAGATTTGGGCTTGGATATGGATGTTGATGTTGATGTGGATGGAGGGATGGGAATGGATGATTCGGCGTTTGGGGATGCGTTTCATGGGGTTGAGCCGAGGGGTGATGGGCAGGGCGAGGATGGTGGGGATGGTGGATTGGGTGATGGTTTGTGATTTACAATGCGACTTAATACTGCGGCTCGGAATTGGGCCAAAGAGGAGAACATTGCTTGAGGGTCAGAATGGATTGGGAAAGAAGAGTGTGTTGATCTGTTGATCTGTAAGATGTATACTAGTTAGACTATGCAATACTATGTTTCCTTGCTTATCCTCTCTTCTCTTCTCTACATCTCGATTAAATGTCTTGAAAGAACTGGTTTGCCTGCCCGTATCTATGAACGGTATGTAAGTAAATTATCCCCGAACTTTCCTTTCCTTTCCGTTCCTTCCGTTCCCTCTACTTCACGTCATATCTCTCCTTATCTCTTTCCTTCTATTCTTCCCTCCTGCCATTTCTTCTCTCTTCTTTCTTTTTTTCTAGCCCGGGTACGCATGCTTACTTACATTCCCTATCTACCGCACTCCACTCCACCATACTTCTCTTCTCTTTTCCTATACCTACACCATACCATAAGCATACCATAGCATACCCACATAAGCGGCCATCCAGTCAATCAGGTACTAGAAGGCGATTCGAAAATCAAAAATCGAAAACAGAATAAAAATCAAAAAACAGAAACGCAATGAGCTGGAGATATGAAATGTGAAATATGACCTGTCGATGCTGAGGGGGCTAGAGAGAGGGTGGAGTTGAGAGGTGGACGGTTTTGTAAGTACGGTGCGAATGCAAATGCATGCAGATAGACTTGCTTGCTTTACAGTACTTTGAGCGAGCGAGTGCGTGGTGCGTGCGTGCGTGCTTGCGGTATAAGGGAGGTGCGGAGGGGAATAGATGGGTGAGAGGAAAGAGGGGAGAGAGGAGAGAGAAGGGTGGAAGGGAGGAGATACTGTATGGAGTAAAAGAAGGGAGAATGGATGGGTGGTTGGGTAGATGGATGGGGTGACTTATCGACCGAAAGCGGAAGTGTTCGTCAATTATACACGGGCAGACGCGCCTGGGCGGGGCTCATCGCTAGGAAGGTAGGTATGAAAATAATGCCTGACGGCGGTGGGCCTCGCTTGGGTTTTCTCTTTTTACTCTTTGTATGGAATTTTGATTGGATTGGGTTGAATTGGTTGGAATTGAGTGAGATAAGTTTTCTCGCTACTTTTTTACCCTCATTCCTTTTATTTTCTCTGCGCATGACGCTAGATCACAATTCCGCCTTGGCTACCATGCTGACTTTGCTGTATATTTGGTGTGCAACGTGGCCCCCAGATACTATAAGAGTTGAGGTATCCGAGATCGCTTCATGCGTTGGAGTCTGCCATGTGTGTTTGTACATCTGTGACGTAGCCTTTGAATTTTCGGAGGTTGATTTTCTTCTCGAACCTATTTCGTTGACATTAGATATCAGCATATGTAAGTCACCTTCACCTAGACAAACAGTGGGAGAGAGGGGAGGATGAGCTTACATCTCGTCGATCTCGGCTGGTGTACGGCGTGCTACTTCCGGAAGGAGGAACCAGGCGATTATTACGGCGACGAGACCTGTTGCTGCGAAGCTGATATTTAGAGGGGTGATTAGCAAGACATCCCTCCTAAAGCTCTCCCAAATCGATCTTTTACCTCTCAATCTCCCATTTCTGAATACATGCTCGCTTATCCTACTCAAGCTCCAACTACCACCACCCAAACAAACAGAAAGACAAAAAAGGGGAAAACAACTCACAAAAACCCCGTCTTGACCCCCCAATGCGCCGTCCCATTGATCATAAGCGGCGTGCAGAAACTAAACATGATAGCAATCATATTCGAGGAAGCGAGTGCCCATCCAGCAGTTTGAGCACGCAGGCGTTGGGTCGGGATCTCGGCGGCGTAGGCGTAGCCTATTGCGCTGGCGCCGGTGGTGGAGAAGGTGGCGAGGCAGGCGAAGAAAACCTGTGGAGAGGAGGTTAGCTTTGGATTTCAAGGTTTTGTGGGGGTGAGAGATCGAGAAGAAGTGGAGAGGAAGGGCTATATACGTACCAGAAGCGAACTCGTAGCCTGTTTCGTATAATCAAAACAGCCAACGATACCAAGCGAGAGGACGGATGCGACTGTTACGGCGTAGGGGTAGACGGTGAGTGGACGACGACCGACGGAGTCGGTTAGGGTGGAGGTGACGAGCATAGACATGATTTGGACGCAGCCGAGGATGACGGTTACGAGGAAGGGATCTTTGTTACCTGCTGCTTGGACTGTTTGTTTGCACCTCGGTCAGCGATCCTTACCATATGAATTTGAGTTGGGAAATTGAGAAAGAGAAGAGCACATGCAAATATCAAGAAATGATAAATGAGGTAGGGAACCAGGGGAAAGCAGGAGAAGGAGAAACGTACAGAAATACGTAGCATAAGTATTGAATACGCTTAGTCCAACAAACTGCTGGACGATCTTTGGCCATCCGGCGATGAAGAAGCGGATTAGGTTTCGGCCACGGAAGATAGCCCAGATGCCTTCTTCAGAATTGCGTTCGGCGGTGTAGCGTTCTTCCGCGATTGTGGCTGTCATGACGTTCTGTTTTGAAGGTATGCCGTGTCAGTAAGTGTTTCGAGTGCTAAACGTGGGAGGAGGATCTTGGAGGGGGACTCACGATATGCTCTTTGACATTGTAGCCTTTGATATGGCCGTTGTATCTCAGGAGGATCTTCTCAGCTTTCTCGAGCTTGCCTTTACCGGCTAACCACCAAGGTGTTTCGGGGATGAGGAGGAAGATGGCGAGCATCATGCCGATCATCGCCCACTGGGATATTTATGAGCTTCTTGACTCCAGAACCCGATAAATGGAAGGTGTTTGTATGTACCTGTGTATAAATCGCATCACGGAAATCGTATGGGTTATTCGCGTTAAGTCTGTTGAGCGCAACCGAGCCAAGGAGTTGGCCGATGACGAACCAACTACGTTTCCAATGTCAGCATCTGCTTTCTTCTCTTTGACGAACTCCACAATACTGATAAGGGGTGGTTGGGGGGAGTGTGGCTCACAATGAGTAGGCATTAATCAAGAACCCTTTCAGTTGAGTCGGTGCGATTTCAGAGAGGTAGACGGGCATTGTGGCTTGAAGCATCCCCACACCAGCACCCGAGAAGAGTTTGGCGACGAGCCAGTGAGACCAGTGTGTTGCGAAAGATTCGGCGAAGATGCTCTAAGAGAAATATGGGTGTTAGTTGCGGTAATGTATGCTTTAGTCAACAAACACACGGGAGACGGAAAGAAGATGGGAAATGAGGAAAGAGGAGAGGCCAATGGAAAGTGGAGCACGAACCGCGACGAGGAAGACCCAGAGAATGAGGAGAGCGGGTTTACGACCGAGTTTATCGGTTGCGAATTGTAGGAACTGATTTTTGTTAGTCAAGTCTCTCCTGAGGCTGTAAGCTCATGAGTGAGATCAGAGTAAACTTACGATTTGTCCGATGGTTTGACCAGCGGATTGAATTCCTCCCCATGCAGAAACGTATTTTCCTGCAATGATCTTGGTACCTGGCTTTGCGAATTGTCGAATGAATCCCTTGTTCGAGACGATTCCGCCGTTGAGACTTATTTCTGTGCAAATGTTTGGTTAACATTCTGTGTTTTGGCTCATGAAGAGACGTTCGCGCAGAAAAGTCACAAACAGAATGGAGAAGAGAAAAAGACTCACGATATCCATCCAAACTCGCCGCAAATGCTGCCGCCATGGCTACAGTGGTAATGAGCTTATACTGCTTGACTGTCTCCCAAACACCGAGATCATCGTCTTTCGAGCGCATCTGTGGCGCCCCAGGCTTCATGATTTCATCGTGTTCGGTTGCAACATTGTCTTTTGTTTCTTGGATCTCCTTTTCATTCGGCTCGGATGAGACGATTTCCGGAGATTGTTCGTGTATTGAAACCATGATTGTGGATGGACCTTGGGCGGGCCAAGTCCAAAAGATAGAAGCTGGGTCGTGTAGTCGATGAGGAGAAGTAGTAAATCGTGGGGTAGACTTTTGGAGAATTGATGAACGGACGGCGCGAGATATTCAGGGTCCTAGGGAGCTTTATCTTATGATAAACATCTTAAAGCTACCCTGCTCTGCAGCGAGCTGCACCAACTTAACCGGTCGGTCGCTGGATCTCATGATGGCAGATGCCCCGATCCCCGCATCAGAAAGGGGTGTAGTGGGGTCCCCAGATATCTTCAAAGCCCTGGTCAACGGCCTGTCGGGACCGATAAATCATGGTCCAATGCAGGAACGGCTAGAAACAGTCGTATTCTCTAGACGAGATGTAACGAGGGCTTGTTTTGCTCGGCAACTTTAATCCACGAGTAAGAGGCCAAGAGCTGGTAAGCCTCGAAGTGCTTGTCTGTTTATGGAGTGCAGTTCGGGCAACCCATAAGCTTTCGGCTTATTACAGCCGGGCGGGGAAGCGCGGGGAAAGGCTTGAAGAGTGGAAGGTAAGCTTTTGTGGCTCTTTCTGGGCGTGATTGGGTGGTGTGGCGCGTTTCGATCATTGTTGGGGTTTTTCATTGGTGCGGATAAAGTGTCAATAATCGCTTGATCTGTTTTTAGTCCTGGATGTTCGATGGAGACTGGGATGCTTTGGGACATGTGCTCGCAGCTGTTTATGCCGGAGGCCGAAACGCACGTGAATGGGAGGCCCTGCTGGGAATCGTCTGCCGAGAGTTGTTGGTTGATGTTTGGCCTGGCATAACCGTACGAGAAACTTGACTGGTTGCAGTTTGCCTGACTGTACAATTTCCAGGTTCCAGCTCACGCTGACTTGAAAACACATCAATAAGCAAACTACCGCAGATTTAATTCCTCTGAGAAATATACCTGTTGGACCTACCTTCGGATACAAGTCAAGCTGCCCGTTCAATCCCCTCCCTCTTCAAGTGAAATGGCTCTATCTGAAGAGCAAGCTGTTAGTATCAAGCTCACATCTAATGGAAGTAATAGACTAACGTCTCGCAGGTCATATGCCAGCTCAACGACAATTGGGTATGGGTACCAGATTGGGTTGACAGCTCTCCCACTTCCATAAATACAGCCGGACGACTCGTGAGCTTCACACGAGAATTTGATCTTGATGCAACTCCAAGCAGAGCAATACTACACGTTTCAGCAGATACCAGATACAAGATCTACATCAATGGGCATCGAGTCGCGATTGGTCCGAGTCGAAGCAGTCTCATGATTTGGTATTATGATACTATTGACATTGCACCATACCTCAAAAAAAGCAAGAATGAAATCAGGATCATCGTCTTAAGGTACTTTGCCGCAACCCGTGCAGCTATGCCATTTGAGCGGACTTCGTTCCCTGGAATGACGGTAGTCGGGAGAACCGGTTCTGGAGAGGGTTCTGTGGATCTTTGTTCGAGACAGGGCTGGTTAGCTCAGGTGGACGAGAGTGTGTTGTTTCCTACAGGTCTTTTGGATGATGTGTTCCTGCATGTGAGCATGCATATCCTTCTTTCGCTTGGCAAAATTTACTAAGTGCTATTCAGATCAGTGAGCGCATATCTCCAGTCCCTTCAAGCTTACCGGTGACTCCCAAGCCGTACAATATGAGAACTCTGAACGGCGATCTTCTACCATGGCGTCTAAAACCACGTCCCATTCCAATGCCTGAGGTTAGCTCGGTCGCTATCAATCTCAAGCGAATTTGTGACAGTAGTGTCCATGCCGCATCTTGGAAAGTCTTCTTCCGCGGGGCTCAACCACTATCTTTACCCGAACACTCAACCCAGATAATTGAGCTCGTAGCAGATGTACATTCAACAGCTTTCGTGCGGTGGAAGTTCAAAGCATCGGAGAAGTCACAAATTCGACTCAAAGTCACGTACTCTGAAGGCTACGAGCTAGAGCCACGATCGTATCCATTCTTTCGAACCAAGAAAGACCGCTTAGATGCAAATAATGGGCATATCCTGGGTCCATTTGATGAGGTGACGCTGGACATTGCAGACGGTGGCACCGTCACATATGAGCCGTTTTGGTTTCGTACTTTCCGCATCATGCAGGTTGAGATCACAGCACTTTCAGCACCAGTTGACCTAATTTCTCTCGAAGCGACGCAAGTCAATTATCCCATGGCTGTGAAAGCGAGATGGTCCGAGCCTGGAGATGAGCACAATGAGAACATATGGGACCTATCGATCAGAACAATGCGGAATTGTATGTTTGATGGTTATTCGGATTGTCCTTTCTATGAACAGCTTCAGTGCGTATACTCCTCCAATGCCTCCCAGCCAGTTCACTGACCCTCTCTCCAGGTATTCGGGTGACACCCGCACAGTCGGTCTCTTCCACTACCTGCTCAGCGGCGACGACCGTCTCATGCGTCAATCAATCATCACCTTCGCCTCGTCACTCACTCCCGAAGGCCTCACACAATCGCGCTTCCCCTCCCACCTCCCACAAATCATCGCTGGCTTCTCCCTCTACTGGATTCTGCAAGTCTGTGACCACCACCTCTTCTTCGGTGACGAAAAGTTCTCCCGCTCATTCCTGCCTCGCATCGACGGCGTGTTAGAGTTCTTTGACTCGCATGTGGATGAATTGGGACTTGTGAGCGGTCTGCCGTATGACTGCTGGCAGTATGTAGATTGGGTCACATCGTGGGGAGCGACGGATGAACATCCTGATAAAGGCGTGCCTACGTCGGGGAGGAAGAGTAATCGACATACATATTTTAGTATGCTGTACGCGTATGTGTTGAAGCAAGCCGCAATGCTAGTTCGACAGGTCAATCGTCCAGCACATGCAGCGGAGTACGAAGCAAGAGCTGAAACTTTGCTGATTGCTATTCGCACACACTGCTTTGATGGGACTTTCTTCACAGATTCACTAGCTTCTATCGCTGATGAGGGGGCTTACTCGCAACATTGCCAAGTATTTGCTGTTCTGTGTGGTGCCTCTCCGCCATCTGACCAGGCACGACTCTTGACATCTGCATTCGCCAACCCCAATTTCTCGAAATGTTCATATATGATGAAGTTTTATGCTTTCCGGGCATTCACCATCGCCAGCGATGATGTCTACGAGTCCATGTGGAGAAGCATGCTGGAACCTTACAGGAAGATGCTAGGGATGAATCTGACGACGTGGGAGGAAGATGATGTGAGGCAGCGGTCGGATTGTCACGCGTGGGGTAGTGTACCGATCTATGAATTCTGTACTGTGCTCGCTGGCGTGAGGATTCTAGAGCCTGGAGGGACGAAAATACTTTTTACGCCGAGACTGGGCCTCAGTAAAGGCTTGAAAGCGCGGGTTTGTGTAGGCAGGGATAATATGGCGGATATTGAATGGGAGACGAGTGAAGACGGTGAGGTGAAAGTGGGGCTGAAGTTGAGAAATTCAGTTCATGTTGTCAGTAGACTTCCAGGAGCTGGGGAAGTAGAGCATGGCGTTGTGGGAAGGGTTACGCTCGTATATCTGACGAAGGCGCTCGAGTTCGAGGGTTGAGGTTCTGACGTGCAGAGCTGTGGGACAAAATAAAGGGATTGTCATACTTGAATCATCTGTATCAGCTCATCCATTCGCATACCTTGGGTAGATTTGAGATACGAAAAGAATGGGTCATATAAGATTTCCAACGACTTCACACACAGTTGTTTGTTTGGAAAGAGCCCATAGCCGAGGTCGCATGACGTCACCTTGTCTTCACACTTAACTGCAACCATGATCTAGGAGTTTCAGGCAGAGTAGAGCACCTGAGAGTGTTCAAACAAACCCCTCAGAGTCTATGATATGTAAGACAATATAGTACACATATTCTGAAGGCGATAAGTAAGTACGGAAAAGTATATCTCCTCTGGAATCCAACCTTTCTGTCCCCCTGCAAATCTTCCCGCCCTCGTCTAAATCAGAATGTGGAACGCCATTCTGACACCAGCACAAGCCATGATGCCGAACCAGAAGTACAGAAACGCCATCTCCGCCTCCCACGGAAACCACTTCGACACAGCTTCAGCTGCTTGACTTGGTGGCAGTGCCCAAGAGTCCTTTTGCGGAGTCAGGAACGTGTACATTCGATATGCGGGACTGATTGCTCGATACGATAGATAATGTGCTACTGTCATGCTAAGGCCTGCTCTTGGCTTTGTAGAACGAAAGTAATTGTAGACTGGGGGAATGACTTCGAGGCAGAAGAGGTCGAGTAGTGAGATGATAACTAGTTGTTGACCCATGATAGCGTAGTATGCAATCCAGAGGAAGAGCAAGGGATCGTAAAGTCCTGAGCGGAGCATGTATGCGGTGTAGAGATAGCCTTGGGAGAGGATGTATTGGTAGTCGTGGACTCTGTGGAGATGAATACCACGGCTCCATCGAATCTGTAACAAAGTTAGGCCACGGAAGAGAAATAGTGATCGGGATTACTTACACGTTGTCCGACCCAGCCATCTAATGTCACTGGTCCTGCTGTTTGGATGATGGATTCTGCTGAGTACAAGCGACGCCATCCTCCTTTTCCGAGCAACATTGTGACTTGCATGTCTTCATTCAAAACCTATCCGAAATATCAGTCTTGCCTATGTGGAAAAAATCCCAGTGGGGGCGTCTTACTGTGCGTGATTGCGAAGCAGGGTATTGACAATGATACCAAGACGCAGCAACTGTCCTCAAAGCAGCAATCCTGAACAACGACCCCGGCCCATTCAAGCATTCCGACCGACCTATGGCGCCAAGTGCTGAGCGATTGAGATATGCATCACAATTGTAAGCAGTCTGTGCCATCTGGGCAATGAATGAGAGATGTGAGGTATTAAGCTGAACAAGAGCCGAACCACCTGCGGCAGTCGGTTCTGCATCAACAATTTTCGTGAGACTGGAGATCGTGTCTGGGAGAACAATGGTATCCGAATCGCTTGACCAGAGGTATTCGACGCCTTTCAGGTCTGCGAGAACAATTGAGAGGATCCAACCGGCGAGGCGGACTTCCTTGAGATCGCGATGGGGCTGTGTGAAGCAGATTCCCAGATCTTCCGTTGTGTCTCTGATCACGTTCAAGAAACCTGAGTTTTTGACTTCGTTGAGCATGTACTCGTATGCTTGTTGAAATTCTAGATCGTCCTCGGGTAGTTTCTGACGTGGTGGTTTCGGCTCGAAATCGATTTTGCCGAACCATTGGTTCTCCATGAACACTTGACCGACGCACGCGTTGAGTCGTAGTACAATGGTTTTGCGCTTGGTATTCATGACCTTTAATTGAATAGTGAGTACTGAAGTGAAGTGTTGACAAGATTCAGGGCTGTCTTACCCTCTGAAATATTTTGACCATTTCCTCATCCTCGGCAGAATTGCCGTCGATGCCAACAACGAGAGTTTTGGTACCGGCAGAATTGTAGCTTATCAGAGCATCCTGGAATAGCCTCTCTTCTTCACGATAGCCGACTAAGCATGCGATCGATGATGGGGTAGCCTTCTCGCTGTAATTGAGCCTGGGTTCAGTTGACAGTTTCTTGGAATTGGCGATCCGGTTTCGTTCTGCGAGGATTATTCGGTACAGAAGATCGAGCCAAATGACGATTCGGTTCGATATATACAGTACTGAGACGAGAACTGGTAATTTTAATGTCTTGAAAGCCGTCATGATGAAAGATCGAGTCTTGATGTGTGTTGATAAGCTGAAGTAGCGAGGAGATTCTCAAATTTAAGCAACACATACAAACAAGTGATGCAGATGTGACATCATATGCTGCCCTGGATTGATACAAGCTTTTGAAACAGAGTGAGAATGGGAAATGGTCAGATATAGCGACAGCGCTCAGAATTCCCTAAACAGGAAATTCGTAGGATTCGTTTTGACAGGGGTCAATATTACTGTGCTTGTCGCTTATGGTGAGATTCCACCCGTTTCTTGGCTCAGCCCTTCCAAATAAGTACTCTCAAATGCTTTGTTTCCTTGATTCCGAACGATGGACGCTCCACATTGACGTCCTTGTCTTGTCTTACAATAGAGTTGCTGCTGATCCTGCTCTCTCTGGGCATGCTGCGAGCTCGTTGTCGGCCGCCGATCAATAGATCTTCAATGCCGTGACTGTGTTGCCCTCGTGAACGAGAATAACAATGGGGTACTCGACAGAAGAGTTCGTCGACCTGGAACATAGTGCAGATAGAGAATCTTCCTGTCTGCTGGGTTTTTAGTCCAGAATTTCAGAAATTGATGCTAAGCCTTGCAGGTTTGAAAGCGGCCAATCAAATACAATAACGTCCCACCCCACCATTCCGGCCACCCCCCCATTCCGGCCACCTCGCTTAATCTCAACACTTCCTATTTAAGACTTAATAACTTTATATTGCGTCAACTTTTATACATGAAACTGTAGAATCTGAATCTCCTTTTCCTTCTGATTCTACCGGTACAATTTGACAATCTCCAGCTGCGATTTGAGCCTCTCGAATAGCATGTGTTGTGACAAACTTGGAATTTGAACTAGTTCGGACTTTCTTTCTTTTTTTTAGCCTTAACTGCTTTAACCTCTTTTCTAACTTTTTAATCTTCATATTTGCCTTCCCTAATTCGTAATCCTTTTTATCAATTCTTTTCATAATCTTCTTGAAAAGCAAACATTGCGTTAGAAGTTGGTCATGTGACATAATTGCCAAAGTGCGTATCTATAAGTACATATCTTTCTTTGCCTTTGGAATAGAGAATTGAATTGAAGTGCTAGAAACTTCTAAATGATGTCTTGATATATTCTGAGAGCTTTGAAAAGGTGTAATTGTTAATCGATTGCTGTTTTTTAGTAGCAATGGGCTTATTAATGGCTTAGCTATAGATATCGGCTATAATCTAGTAATTCTTTAGCCAAACTTAATATTTGATAAAGTAATACTTTCTTGATATGCCTTCTGATAGCAAACAAGGAAGTTGCGCTTGCCAATTGATGTAGAATCGATTAAAGAACTCAATTTTTGCAATTCTTTCCGATATAAACGCTTGAGAGACAAGAAAACTGTCAAATCCAGAGGTTATAAGACGTGTGACGTATATGCAAGTAAAAACAAAAGATATATATCATGCTCAAGGCATCTTCAAAAAAAAATCCGTAATCTCATAATTCCCATAGCTGTCTAGAATAAGGAGTCTTGCTAAACGGTTACGTCGTTTTATTTGAGGGATAAACATCTTCTCCAACTACTCCAGAGCTACCTTATCATTAGTCCACTCGTTTTCAATAGCTATAAACTCCCAATTGTCAAATATGTCTAATTTAGACGAAAACCATTGTTGCTAAACGTCTTTTCCTTTGTAAATTACCATCGGTAATGTAGAGGCTCCAATTGCAAAGATACACTCAATAATTGTCGTCCAGGTACGTAAACCTAGCTATTTTTCTTGAACCTTACGCTTTTTAGCGTGCCTTACAACAAGTTCATTAAGACCGTAGCCTTCCATAATACCTGTCTCGTCCATATTCCATCGTTGGCTGGCTGGAATAGCTCTAATTGCCAGGATCTCCAATTTTTGGAACCAAGGCCTAATAACTTCGGAACAAGCATTATTAACACGTACAAAATCGACATATATTTGCCTCTTAGTCTTTAGAATAAGATTACAAGCCAAAAACCGTAACATCCAGTGTTTTCCAAGTGATAGGTGGTCCCCTTGAAGGGCCAGAAGCCTTTGGCCAAAAACCCTGATTTGGGCATGCATAACTCCACGGCCAAAAGCCTCTTAAGTAAGCACCCAATTAGTCAATCGATTTTCTATTACTGTAGGTAGTCTTTGCAAGTGACTAGCAGCCTCTACGTGTGGTAAAGTTGTTTTATTGCGATCTTGAAGTGTCAACCTTGAAACACCTCACTTAAGCGCGGCCTTTTGCAAGGACTTGCCATTTGCGATTTCTATTAAAGCACACTGAACGTCAAATTCAATGTATTCAAGCTTCATGATAAGAAGAACTCATATTTTGAATTTCAAAAGAATTGATAAAGAATTAAAGGAGTTAATAATTATTTAAATTGGTAGGTGTAAGTGGCGGTGAGGTTAAGCGAGGTGGCCGGAATGGGGGGGTGGCCGGAATGGTGGGGTGGGACGTTACCTGTTGATCCAGCGGCGGTATATAAAGATCACACCAATCTGCGATCGGGACATATGAGACCGAGTATACAAATCATTCTGCATGCAACGCCAGCAGCGCATCCGGGGTAGTGTCTCGAATGTATACTGTCACGGATGTGTCCGGTCGTGTTTCCATCAGATAGCTGAACCAAGAACCCGAGCCAACCTGGGAGGTCCGTCAGCGATAGTCCACATCAGCTCAAACTTGCCCTTCCTTGAACGCAGATTTCGGGACTGGAACGTAAGGAATGAGTGAGAAGTGAATTCTGGCTGCAGTTGTAAAAGTTCTGATAACTGGTTGTCCGCTGTCAAAATGCACGGCATTCAAGGAGCTCGCCGATAATGTCTACACTCATATGCCCGGGCTTGTCATAACTCATTAATTCGTCAGAAGCTATGTTGGTCCGCTGCTACAAAGGGTATCTTTCGAATCCGCAGCAACCCCTGGATGTGCTGCAACAAATGTAAGCACGTTTAAAAAGCAAAAAACCCGACCCAAACTCCTCCTGTAGTCTGACACTCAATCTGAGGGACCAATCAGCTCGAAGCCAGTGCATCGTTACCAGCAGATATCAGCCTCCACCTTACAGACCAGGGACTCGCTCTACCTCTCTCAAGCAAACAGCTGCGGCCAGATACTTGAAACTCAGTAAATTCTCATGGCGCCTGTAAACATCCTTCTTCTCCAGGCTAACAGCCAAGCAAGCCATACTGCGCTCCAAAGACTCTTCAGACCACTCGCTTCCATCTTTGACGATGCAGTTGACGATGAAGGCAGAGTGCTCTTCGAACCGATCCTTCATGGTCGTGGAGAGCTCGCGCTGGTTCTTGCTCTGCGCACCGGTGCGCCCTAAGATATTTCCGATGAATGCTTCCAGTTCAGACACGGAGTGGAGCGTATGTTCGCTGTGGTTGATCATGATGTCTAACATCGATTCTTCATACCTGGATTCGTCAGGTCAATAACAGTTGAAGGGCAGCTGGTGGGTGCACTTACATGGCGCGAATATCTCTAGCCCACACGAGGTGGTGACTGTACTGGAACAGAGCGCATTTGGCCCGTACAGAATCCCAAACGGAGTCAATGACCGTTGACTCGCTGCTGATGTCCGGGTTCAGGGAACGATGTTTAATATGCTCGAAGACTTCTCGCTCATCAATGGCGCGATATAACTTACCAAGAACCTTCTCGCTCTCATAGTACCGATATGTGGAGAAGTCATCGTCTTGGTCGACTTGGTCGTCTGGGTCTCGATCGTCGATCTCCTCTAGCGAAAGTCCACCTTGCTTTTCGATCTTCACGTGTGGACCAGGAGCTTCGAAATCGGGTCGCCATTTGTTGTATCTGGGGAGCTTGGACATGTCAACCTGCAAAACATGAAGTCAGTAATTTCTCTGACGACACCAAAAATTGTGGCGGTGGAAAGGCTACTTACCGGAATGCCTGTCTTGGAAAAGTCAACAGCTGTTGAATGCATCTCCGCCAAAGTAATACAATCCATATGCAAAGTACCTGCCGGTTCCTGATCGGCAAGAACACGATGAAGAACAGCAATTCGGCCAAGTTGATCCGTTTCCATGAATTGAATGAAGAAGTCGGTCATGTCCTCCTTCGTCACAGCTCTTTGAATATCGATCGGAGTCTGACGGGCGTAATCGGCTGGCATGAAAGTTCGCTTTGGCTTACAATGTTCGTCCCACATCACATAATAGCGATCTCCATCTAAATCACCCCCAGAGAGTTGACTTGGCAAGTCTCGGTGACCCTTACTGCTGAAACAAATGCAGTTAGTAAGCTCCAAAAGTGGCGATCCTGGTGGTGGGATGACTGCATCTGCTAACTGCACATCGCCTGGATGCAGAGCCGGGGCCTAGAAGAAGTCAGTACCGCTATGGATCTACTCTCGAACCAATATGTGCACTGGATCACGTACTCGCGATATGACCAGCTGCTTCTTGGTAAGAGCCATGGGAACGCCATCGAGCAATGCAGAGCAGTACACTTGACCTTCCTCAAGGAAGCCCGTCTCATCCATAATGCCATGTAGATGCCAGCCCTTCTCTACAGGAATTCGTGTCTTGTGCTTTAACAAGCGAAGTTCAACAAGAAGAGACATTTCCAGCACATCCCGAAGGAAGCCATCTCTTCTGAAATCGAGGCCCAGGAAGGCAAGCTCATTGATAAACCAAGGCAGATGGAGAGCAGTACCAATTGACTGGCGTTTCAAGAAAGTTGATGCATTCAGTGGACTCTCGGTAATGGATCGAAGACGATGGACTTCTTGGGCTTGGAGATCTAGAAAGAACTTGTCTTCAACCCCCAAATCCTCGAGAATCTTGATGAATTGGCGATTCAGGTACATTGTCAGCGGTTGGTATGCTGCTTCACAGATCTCAATGTCTGGCCATGTTGAACCATCGAATTTGATCATCGATGGACGGAGCACAAGGCAGTCACCCTTCAGTCGCGTGTCGAGGGAGATCATACCTTTGGCACCTAAGCAAACCATCAGCAATGTTTATGAGCCCCTCATCAGCATCCGTACCTTGATATCTGATCTGAAAGAGAGCTGGTTTTACTCGTTTGGCTTTCGGAAGAGCGTCCCAGATTCTTTCCATCATGGAAAGTGACATGGTTCCTACACCATCGCTGAAAGTACGACCATTTCGTTCAACATCAGCCTCCGAGCGAACAAGAGCTGGGTCGATCGCCACTGCAGTTCTTGTATCAGAGAACACCTGACCGATTCTGGCAGCACACTTTGCAGGAGATTGAATGGCCGTAAAGTTCCCAAGCTCTTGGATCAGAATTTCAGCCCACATCAAACCTGCCTCGCAAACAAAGGGCGCCATGAACCAACATGACTGCGCGCGAAGAGAAGAATGAGAACAACCAAGATACGCAAATTCTCTACCCGCGATAGATATGCCATTGCGCAACACATTCTTGAAGCGGTCGTGAAAGATCTTCTGATTCGAAACCCGGGAATTGAAGCGCACTGGTTGCCCATCTTCGTCGGAGAATTGCACGCGGATGAAGTACTCATGGTGGTTAGGGTACTTACGCAGGACTCGATTGTTGGACTCGATCTCCGGACCACAGAGTCGCATTCCTGATGGGGTGATCTTTACCCGGTGTATAATGGCGATGTTATTGGATCTCTGAGGGTCCTCATCGGCAGCAAGGTTCTCCCTCTTGCACTGTTCCTCGTTGTCCTTCAAGCATTTCAATAGTCCTTCCAATTCGAATTCGCTTGCCTCAGAGTCGGGTCCCGGCCAGTCGAGCTGATTGAATATTTTCCGAATGGACTTCACACAAATTGGAATAGATGTTCGGCTTGCCATGTCCTGGATCGATGGCACCATCTTGACAACAGTCAGAGGAGGAAGGTAGCCATCTAGAGCAAGCTTCAGGATCTGGAAGGCCAATGGGAAAGGAATGGTGGTAGTGCTTGAGGCGAGGATGGCTTGCAGTACTTGCATTCCATGCTCAAATGTTTGCCGTGGCCGAATAACATCAGTCCTCCGGTGGAGTATGCGGGGTAGTCCATGGGCAACTCGTAGAGACTGCATACGCTCGGCCACATTGTCACGTCCGAAGGGCACTGGTTGCAGTGCAACACGATAGACGAAGCAGCTTCCGGCAGCTTTCTGATGTGTTTCATCCAGGTAGGGAAGTCTATGTCGCTCTGGGCCACCTCGACGGTTTTGCGTTGGAGTAGCTGGTGATCGTATTCCAAGCTGTGCCATCAGGTCTGCCAGAGGATCTGACAGGATCTTTTCGAAGAAGCGAGGAGCTTCACGCATAGAGAAGATGAAAGATGGTGTTGACCCCTCCTCGGCTGCGATTGATAGTGTAGCGAAGTGTAGAAAGTCAACTCTGATGCCGGAGTCCAGATTCAAGATCGTGCTGTGCTCACCAAACTTCAATGTACCTGGCGACTCCCATGACTGCTGAGGCTCGTAATATAGGTTGGATCTGGAATAGCTCCATACTCCACAGGATATTGATGCACAATCAAAGAGAATGGGAAGGATTTGAGGCTTGTAGTGATCTATTGTTGTCAGTGTCGTGACCTTCGTCTGACGATCTTTTTCCTCCTTGGCAAGAACTCGAAGCAGGTAAGGATTGGCATCGTTGGTACTCTTCTGGCAGTAAATTGGTTGTCCGAGGAACCTGAGGTTGACTGAGTTGATTTTGGGACGAGGTTGGCTCCGTTGACTGCCGATATATGGGGTCAGGTTCTTGGTCTGGCCGTAATGCTGGAGAAAGGTCTCGGCATCGCTGAGATGGAGGAATGTGAGGAATGCAATCGTCTTATCCTTTGGTTTTGTACAATGTACAGATCGAATGGAGAGATTCAGGAAAAAGGGCTTGAGAAAGTTCTTCAAGCTGTTCTCTGTACTTTGCTGAGGAACATTTCGCACATAGACGTCCATAGCGGCGGTCGTGGCAACTTGCTGTTGTTCTCAAAGAGTTGTTGAAAAGCGACTTGAAAGACTCCCCAGACCGAGAGACTCTTGCATGTACTTGGGAGAATTATGCGAGACAGCGACGAAGGTGAGAGTGTCGAAGACGACAAGGCTGGAGGATCAATGCACGCGCGCGCGCCTCGAACATGGTGGGACACGTGAAAGATGAACTCAAACTCAGAAACAACCTGAATACACGTAGTCTGTCACCTTCGTCCACCGAAACGACAGCCTCAAGCTAGCTTCGAAGCAGAATGCGGATGCTTCTGCTTCTGATGATGGTTGAGAGCATGATCTGGATGAATGTTTCCGGACATCTTCGGAAAAGTCCGCGCTCAGCCGGCTTTGGCCAGGGAGAATACTTGGCACCTGACATGCTGGCAACATGAGACGAAAGACTTCAGACATATTTAAATCTAGATGTGATACTCAACAGTATGCTCAGATGTATTCTGACGAACCACGAAGCCGAGGTAACAGCACGACCTACCCAGAATGGCATCACAAAAGGATCTCATGATTGGTATCACGTGGAGTGCACGCGAGAGATGTCCTTCTATTGTAGGACTCTGCCATAACTCTCTTGAAAATAATCTCAACGTGGATTTTTGGGTGCTTCAATAACATCAGATCTGGCAAGCCCGCCGGGCAATTCAGCGTCCCAGGAACTTCCACCAACGCCTTTCTTCACCAACCCTTTCAGACTTATCTATAACTGTTACTTCCATCTTCTCTCCCCCAAAATCCTCCAGAATCTCAATAACCCTCTTGTTTCCACCTTCTCGTGCTGTCCGCACAGCTCTCTCCATATCAACATTACTATCTCCCCTTTTCCACAGCATTTTCAGAATATCTGCCCTCTCTTTCCGTATCGCAGTATCCAGCACAGAATTGCCCACAAAAGCACCTCTCCTCAAGATCTTGATAATGACGTCTTTTGCTTGTTCTCCAAGTAATGCAGCGAGCAACGCTCCACCTCCAGGTCCCATACCATCATTGACATCAGCCCCTGCATCGAGAAGGATATGGATGAGAGGATTGATCTTCGACGGAGGCTGGGAGCAGGCGTCCGTTAGAAATGTGCGCATACCATAGTCGATCGAAATGCTCGCAAAGCCTGGGTCGTGAGACAGGAGTAAGTTCAGGATGCGGGTGTTGGATGTTTTGAGGAGGGAAGCAACGATATCAGTCCTCTGGGACAATGATAGATCGGGGCATGTCGAGAGCAGATAGTCGACAAGATGAGGATGCTGGCACTCGACGGCTGTTTTGAGCAAAGCAGAGACTATTCCAGATGCTTTCAAATTCCTGCCGTTCTTCTGCATGAGTCGTTGAAGTATGGGCAGATCCCCCTGCTCGCAGGCTTGTTGCATATCCAACTTAGAATCGTCGGCGAGCGGTGCGTCGTCGTCATAGGGCTCGTCAACCATGATGGATGCCCGTGGGAGAGAAGGATTGTTGCGTGCGTGATTGGGGACTGTGGTGGCCTGTCTTGTTGGAAATAAAAGATTCTCTGGCGAAATGAGGATAAAGATGGCTTGATGTTCTTCGATGATGGATCGAGGGGTTATATTTCTGGCATTTGAAAATGCGAAGTCAGCCTGGCACATGTAGGAATCGATCCGCCGATCAAATCGAAGCCTAATTGAAACTGCTTGGCGCGCGCATGCAAGTACCAGATGGGATCGGCCATAATGTATTGTGATAATTCAATTATAATGAAATGGGTGTACTTAACCACGGGGATCCACATGGTTTCCCACTGCTAGTATGTTGGTGTTGGGTATCATGGCTGACTGTAGGATGAAACGAAAGGTGCGGGGATGTCTTGGTCTGTTGGTGTTGGTTGCTAAATATGGCTTGGCTGGCCACCTTCAAAATACCTTGGCGCTAAACATTGCAAGCGAGGCGTGTCCAATACCAAGAACGAAAACATTTCGGGGCAAAGACAAGGCAAATCTGTTCTGCTGAACGTGGAACGGTCAGCCGAAAGAACAAGCAACTTTATATTGAAAAGTGGCCTTCCCAACAGGCTGATCAGTCCATCCCATAAAAACCCTTGGACCGAGACGTTGTTGGCTCACCGACATTCACGCAAACAGCTGCTTTATGGCTACCGATTTCGAGACCATCCATATCTTGTGACTGCCACCGACACTGAAATGCCCACATGTACCTCAAATAGATCTTATACAGCCTCAATATTTGTTAAATTGGGAGTTTTGCTGTCCAACAACGCAACGTAACCTGGGAAACTATTGGCCGCGTGTGCCTGTTGACCCGGACATGATATATTCAACCAACATATACTGTGCCTTGTTGTTATTGATATGATAGATGGGCTGGCAAACATACGACCACCTGCACGCTACAGTGGATCCGATGGGCTCGAAGCTATTTGAAGCTTCTGCGAAGCAATAGTTGCAGCTCATCGACCCTGTCAGGCCCGATCAACTACCAATGCTCTACCTTGAAAAGCTATATAAGCAGCTGTAGTTTCTAGGCTGATTGCCTGATCAATATGACTTCAATTCTCGAGAACTCTTCAGATCGTTGAATACTTTCGCCGGAATCTCAAATTATCTTCACTCGACGGCCAAGCACCGCGACACTCACAATGCTCACGAAACATATCTTGGCCACAATGTTTTGCCACTATCTCGGTACCTCCTACGCCGGACCTTGCTTCTCATCAATTCGAGATCCAGATAATGAAGATGACACCGGTATTACACCCATCACGTCACCTTGGGCAAGCTGCAAGAACCCTCAACCAGCTGCTGGCTGGGCTTGTGGTGACAAAACCCTCACTTTCCCCACCGTGGATTGCATTCTTTCTGATATAAGGACATGTGGTAATATCGGTAGCGGGCCCAACAGTATTTTACTCATTGGACCACAACTGTCGAAGTACGAACAAGGTTCCGCGATAAGCTGACTCCTCCGGGCGTCATGTTCAACGACGCCCTTGGACTAGAATGGTGGGATGAAGTTATATCTGGTCGACCAGAGTTTGGAATCAGCGGCAGTGGTGCCCGAGCCGACTATTTCAGGAATACTTTCGCTGTCGCCATGGCAAAGGCGTCCATTGGAGAAGTGTTCATCCTGGTCAAGAGCCGAACAAGCGAAGCTGTCCCTCCGGGTCTACCTGGTGCTTACCAGAACCCAGTCAAGTCGCCCAACATCTGGAGAGACTTCGAATTTCCAACTCTGCAGGCAAACGAAGATGTCAAGAAAGTGACAAGCGTAGATATTAGCAACAACTACGCCTAAACCACCGATTGGGTCCGAGGAGATAGTAACTCCGTACTACCGCTGCCGGTCATGAGTGGTCCTCCTGCACTACAAGCAAGAGCAGGGATATTGAAACGAGACGATACTATAAACACTACTGGAGCATGCGACCTCGGAACTGGACCTGCTGTGACTTCCTCGGCAAGTGATAATATTATTACACCTGCGCCAACAATCTCTTGTGATCTACACGAGCAAGATTCAGACCAAGGAATACTGAAACCATTCTGTTTGTGTGACAATTCTGTCACTCTGACACCACTCTCTGTTCCTGCAACAGGACACCAATCCGATAGCTGCGCTTATACCGCCATTCCTGGTACTTGAGTAGTGCACACGATTGCCACTCTCGTAGAAACATATACAAAAAGCTGCCAAGCGTGCACGCTGATCGGTGGCTTTGCTGACGCACCCACCTGCACTTCGGTGTCCGGATGTAATGTTACCACATAAGTCATACTCAAATCTTTTTGCCGCTGGTTCCGCTTTAGTGTCTGGAATTGAGCTGCTGCTGCTTTAATCTGAGTCGAGGGTGAGCATTTCCTGGGTATGCTGAGCACGGCCTGAGCAACCTGGGAACACGCAGAGTCAGCCTGAGCATGCACTCCCCTTATGCTAGGTCACACTTCCCTTGTTGGGTCGCCAGGCGCAGATCCTATTTTGGCTCCCTTGAACTCTTCTACATCTATCGAAGTGTGCCGGCCAACCTGAGTCCGTGTAGCACTTGTTTCATAGACGTCTCATTTGTAGTCCTTATATGTGGCTAGATGCCTTCCGTAGCTTGTTCTGTACAGTTGAAAATATTGTTGATTCGCCCCAATTGAGTCCTGCGTACCATTCTAGTTACATTGTATCGTTGAGCAGGAGACGTGACTTCCAACAGCATCCATATTCGCTTGCGTACACGTAATAAGTAGCTCAGCCTCGTTGGCTGTTTGACCACAGCATGTTCGTATATATCAAAGTATTCTCCATGTGAGGAGTACTCAAAAGGGGACTATGGAGTGAAGGCGCGGCAACGGGGCGCGTCCATAAGTCATCTTAAACTCTAGCGCACTTATCATACAATCCCTTGTCTAGTACTCCATCTGACACTGTTCTTCCACCTCGTCTATCAACCTGGCGGCCCGTTTGTCAATTGCTAGGTTATTGTGAATATCCAATATAGCAAGGTACAAGTGCATTACTTGTAATCCTGGGAGTCTGCTCCAGCGGCTGGCTAACCCTGCGTCTTTATAAAAGCATAGCATTGTATTTGATATAATTATCTGGGCTAGAACCTGCTGTTCTCTTTGATGCATGCTACGGACTAACTTATGGCTCGGAATCGATCCAATTAAAAACAAAAATCTGATCCTTGAGATCTACAGGACTTTGAAAACTTGAATCTCAGCCTCGAAACAGAAAGAATCAATCTTATCTTGTCCGTAAAAGTTGAAACAACCAATCCGCCGGTATTGGATTTGACTGTCTGGTGCGCGATTTGCCTCCTCCAACATGAGACAAATGACACAGGGGGTCCTCTCTCTATTCTCACCATATTGATATGACAGCTTGAATGGCACGTATCTAATGTAGCCGTTCTCTGCTAATTTGATATCCGTTGTGTCTGGATGGATCTGTACTGAAAATTGGCTAAATTCTGTAAGAAAGGTAGCGAACGGCGGATTAACATGCTGAAGGACAGCTGCTATGAGTCGGCCCTTGAGCATAACAAAGCCCTCAAGAACCGTAGACATTTCATCTGGCAACTTAGTGGTGACTTCAGCGCTCAAAAGCTCCACGAGAAACTCAGCACCAGCAGAGAGCCCACACATCCTGATTGGCCCATCGACGGATGCCCATGACCATGAAGGAGCTCGGTATTGGGTGGATTGTCGTGGTCTAGGATCGTAAACTCTCCAGTCCATCATAGTGAGTACGTGCGAACTCCAAAGTCCGGCAAGGTACTTTTCATTAATGGCGCCCTGGAAGAGCTTCGCGACGCCCGCCATGGCTAAAAGCTTATCGGAAGGATATGTTAGATCGCATCGAGAGTATTTTTGAACGAGATCATTCCAAAAACTGAACGTATCCATAGGAAATCTCCCGGACTTTATGGGATCATCCGCTGGCGATGTCTCGAGCAGAGCATCCATCGCCTTGTCAGACCAATGAATTGGAATGCCGTTAGGGAACACTTCGCATCTGTGTTGAATACGACATTCCCACAGGAGCTGGTTCTTCCCAAAGTAGAGAACTCGCGGTGCCAGGAAGCGTTCCTGAAAGACCCAGCCTCTATTGTGCAACGGACCGTTACAAATCTGGCGATCCCAATAGCTTTTGTCAAAAATGTAACAGGGACGTGGCTCAGTGGAGAACAGTGAGCTTTCGATCAGGCCGGGTAGAATCAATCCCAGATCTTTAGTACGGAACAGGCTTTCTTCTGGATTTGCAGAATCAGAAGCAGCAATATTACACGTCGAGTTTGAATAGACAAGATGCATGGTTGCGGCCTCAGTATCCCAATCCTCTTCAGAATCCTGAATGATACACAAGGCGTCGATCCAAATATACCGAATTGAAAAGTGCCATGCAATTGAAATAAATTCCCGAAACAGCATAGGAAGACAGCTTACAGGACTTCCACGACGAAAACTCGCAATATTTGACGACAGAAGAATTGCGTTTGGCTTGTGGCCCCAGCGGTAACTGAGGGTTAGATACGCAGCTGGTGGCGATGGATTGCCGTCTTCGGAAACAACACGTAGCTTCCAGCTAGTACTGCCTTCCTCGCCGACATCAAGGAGCCGGGTAGGATACCAGTTGTATTTCGACGAAGGCGACTGTTTACATTGTGGGTGAGACGATTGGCACTGAGAGAGCCATCTTCGCCCGATCGCAAGAAGGACGTCGGACTGAACATTGCGCTGAATTGTGGGGAACGTCAGCTGTTCCTGGAATTCGGTATCTAAATAATAACAGATATTATTAAGCACTCTTCAGGACCTCAAAGCTCAAATATAGGCTGTGAAGTGCTGCAACCTAGAACTTACCATCAACGGGGATAAGACGAAATTTTGCTTCGGTACCCTGAGCCACTTGATGGTCTTTGAGCGGGTTTTTGTACAACACATGGAGCTTCACAATGTTGTCACCATCAAAGTCTTTGTATGGTCTAAAACTCATCTGCTCCCACAACTCGGGCGATTTAGACCAAATATGTCGATACTGGTAGCTCAGATCCCATACAACAGAGCAAATAATGCACATTTTCCTGACGGCTTCACGGAAGGTGTTGAAGGTCTGTCCAGCCGCTTTAATCCAACCTTTTGACAGTGCAAACTCCTTTGGGCACACCACACTGCGGCAAATTGAACAAAGCCCGGTTTGATGTTTGGCGTCCATAGAGAAGACACGGAGTGCACTAGACTGCGAACGTGAAAAGGGTGCTACTCGCCTATCCATGTAAACTAATCGCTGGGAAATCAGAACTGACATCAATATGAGTCAGGAGGTGGAGGTTTTAGTGCCTCGGCACTGAGCTGTTCATCATCACGTGCCGACAGTTCTTATGCTTGGCAGACCTTTGGTCCGAAACTCTGAACGTACGTTCAATCTTAACATACTCGGCTCTCCTAATGCCACTACATGAAGAGTCCCTTCAGGGAGGAGTTTGTAAGCAGCTGAGAGGGTCAAGAGTGGTTTGCGTTCACATTCTTTCTGCCAGGTTATATCGGCCGTATGTTGTTCAAAGGATGATTCGGGCGAGGACTCTACGGCCGCAACGAAATCCTCGCAGTCCGGATCGCCACTTCGCAAGACATTCTGCTAGAGCTTAAATAAAGTGGTATTCCCTTTTTCGGATCCTGTTAAAAACAAAGTAATATACCAGACGGCAAGCCTGAATCAGGAGACCGCGACCTTCCCTACCCCGCCAGCAAGACCCCGCACGTGCTCTGCCCCCCGAATCGCTAGCTGTCCTTCTCCTTCAACAAGACCGCTATGTTCCGCTTTCATGAGGCGATAACCTGTAGATCTAACGCGGATCTATTTATAGGAGGGATCTGTTAGGGATCCGTGAGAGCCTGTTTAGGCTTTCCAGGAATCATTATCCAAACTTGACAAAATGAGACGACAAGGTCTCTAGCCTGAATAGAGATCAATTGCATGAGATGAGAGTGGATACTGATTAGGACCACTAAGGAACTACTTAGGCAGCCCAGATGAGCAGGATGAGGAGAGGGCAAACAAAGGGTGATCAGCGCCTGAGTAGAAGCGGCTATCGTACTAACTGACCTTGGGACAAAGAAAAAAAAAAAGGTATGTTCAACTAGCAAAGCTGTCGCCCAGGTTCAAGCAGCTCGGTTCCCAGTCCATGTTGGGACACTTACCGGCACTGCTGTATACACATCGATTTCTTCTGCACTTGATACACTCTGCCTGCCCGTCACCTAAACAACAACTTCCACAGTTTGCGAAAGCACAGGACGAGTCATTGGCAAGATCTCATACGTCACCGAAGACTTTCTGGAAACCGATGGCGAGCTTACAGTTCGTGCTGAGGCAAGTTTTTACAACGAGACATCGTTGCGGGATGCTATGATCCACTTGGCAGCATTGACAGCCTAGCAAGCCAGCATGTTAGAAAAGAATTGCTATAGTCAGAACTACATCTTTGGATAGGCAAAGCGAGATATAACTCCGTCCTGCTTCAATCTTCTTGGTCGGGAGCATCCATATACTGAGGAGAGGAAAATAACTTTCTGCAGCTCGGTATCATTCGCAGCCGTACAGTAGTAAGTCACCAATTATCAAGCCCCTGCCGATGAAGTCGATTACCTTGACTGACATATTTTGAAGTTACAACCAGTATTGGAGAACATCACCTGAGCCTGGGCCAACAAATTTCATATATGCCAACTGGCAGTTCACTGTGGGGCCAGGTGGAGAGTTTGTGTGTGAGTTCCTGGGTGATCTAGCCGATGCACTCATTGTTGTCGCTCCTGAATTTGCGATTGAAGATGTTGCTCTTGGCGAAGAAATCCGGGTGACTTGTGAGGAAGCTATTGAGATGGGTCTTCTTGGTTAATCATTGGCGAGTGTGGTTTGACTGACGTTTATGTGAAGGAAAATCTGTTGCCGGGAAAGTGGATTATTATTCAGGCGACAGCGTTATGTGTCCATGCGTTCCCAACCAGTTCTTCCTCAAGGCTTTGGATCTTCCATTCAATTTTCCTCCCATATTCCCTCTTCAGCTTCCAAGACAAATCTCGTCTCCCTAACCTCCCTCATGACACGCACCTTCCTTCATCTATCTACAAACAACACCTTGCCCATTCCCCTCACGAGCAGAACCATAACTAGACAATATACACCAGGCCGTAATAATCGCACAAAGGAGCAACAGCGACGTGAGAAGTCCGCTTATGTCATATTGGAATCGTGCGATGGAGATGAGAACGATGCTGGAGACAGAGCAGATGAGCACGATGAAATCGAGGTTTCGCTGCTCTTCTGTATATTGTGGGTGTGATGAGGTCATATCTGGTAGTTGTCAGCTACATGAGTGAGGAATTCGCGGAGATGGGGAGCATACTTGGGGGTGAGTGTGGATGTGAATGTGACAATTTGACGTGGTGTATGTCTGTTTATCTTGTTCTTGGGAAATGTTGACTCGAACTGGGAAAGGATCTGTGGGGGAAGTGATCCAAGTGTGCGTCTTAGAGAATACTTTCGTAGTAGAGTACTAGTAGCGACTTAATGCTCAAGTGCGCAACGATATGTTTAGCTTGTGCCTAGCTAGGTACAGTCGCGGGCCGACCCAGTAGCCACTACGGGCAGTTCCCTATTCGGGCCCGATTTTTAGGCTCCAAAGTCAAGCTATGTGAAAGTGTAGGGACGTTGTGATATTGAACAGCTGAAAGTGATACCGGAAGCTGAGCAAAATTGAAAATCGGACATAAATTTCTTTAGCTCAGGAACTTAATTACAACAAGTACTGAAAGTAAAGGTTCTCCTTGTCCGTCATGTCCTGGAGACCATTTTCGCTGTGAATCTCGGACCCAGCCTCGTGATATTTGTCGCTCATTGAGTGATCGGCAATTTCTCTGGGAAGACCGGCTGCTTCCCGCTGATCTCCCTTCTTCTTTTGCATCCATCTGATCAGGAAGGCCTGCGCAACAACAACACCCCATAAGATACACCAGATACTCAAGATGCCTTTGAGAGCATTAACCTGATAGTTCATTAGTTCAAGTGATCGCAGGTATGGCTAATATGGATTAAGAAGATGTCTTACATATTGCGGGGCGAACTTGGAATTGAAGATGTAGGGTGTGATGATGTTGCCGATAGAATTTCCAGCATTGAAAGATGTGTAGTATATCGCCTTTTTGGTCTGACCGGCGCAATTACTACCCATCCAGGAGATGAGCAAAGGGTTGATAGCAAAAACAAAAGCGATCAGGTAGTAGCCAACGAGAAGACCACCCTTATTCGCTTTGGTCTTGGGCAGAGCAACCATTAGAGCGACTCCGACGATGACAATGGTGACGAGTGCAAGCACGAACGGTGATTTGCGCTTGAAACGGTATGCCAGCCATGATGCGAGGAGGATAGACAAGAATTGAAGGGCTCCGAATGGCATGTTCAAAAGCACAGCCTGATCGGGTGTGAAGCCAGCTAAGCTCTGAAGGATAATAGAACCAAAGACCGAAGAGACCGATGCACCAGCATTGACGGCGATAACCATAACTAAGGCACCCATTATCAGCATCCAGTGACACGATGTAGACTGACAGCACATACTCATATAAAGCCAGTATTTAGGCTCAGTAAAAGCCTCCCAGACGTGCTTCCAGTTGAAGTTATGGGCAACGATACCCTGCTGATTGGCCTTCAAGCGGTCAACGGCCTTCAGACGATCCTCGGCTGTCAGGAAGCGAGCCTCTCCAGGACTGTCGTGTGCCCACCAGTATGTAACAATTCCAACGACAATAGTCAAGAGTCCAAAGAAGAGATAGACCACCTGGTATCGATAGAGCGTGTGAGAATGGATACGTCCAAAGCCGTAGACAATCGGTGAGCTGAATAACGTGCTGAGACCATAAGAACTGTACCAACAGGCAACCCGGAGCGGCTGCTCCGATCGCCTGTAGAAGGCGATAGTGATGATGGAGAAGAGAGGAATTACAGCAGCCTCGAAGGCACCAAGGAAGAATCTGGAAGCCATGAGACCTGCGTAGCTTCGAGACCCGCCAAGACCACCAGCGACTGCGATCCCCCAGCAAGTAATTATGACGGGAAGTACTTGGCGATATCGTGCCTTGACAAGAATCCATGCAGCCAAGGGCTGAACACCAAGCTGTGCATAGTACCCAATGTTACCAATATTAGCATAGTCGTTTCCCACTAGATGTGCGTCCTTCTTCAATCCGTAGACAGCTGTCAAGCCAATTATCCCTTTATCTGCTGACTGGAGAAAGTAGACCATGCAGAGAAGTGAGAGCATGTAGATGTCGGTTCTGCGAAGGATTCGTTTGTTGTCCTCGGCGGTGCACAGGTGAGCATTGCTCAAGCCAGGATCCTTGCCTTCTTCAAAAGCAACCGCTAATCTCCCATTGTTATCGAGATCGCTGGCATTGCTACTGGGTATGTTTTCGTTGTGGATGGCGTCGGTCTTCTCTGTCGAGGCCATACTGCAAGAGAGTGTTATTTGCGCAAAAGAAGTGGCAATGAGGCAAGATCTTGGAGAAGAAAGAGGTCTTTAGTTTTTGTTTTCGAAGGAGAGACAGGCTCATATGTGCTAAATCTTTTCCTCTCCCCCTGTCGCATCAACGACAGCGACACTAAGACTGTGCCGGGGTCTTGCCACAGCGTTGGTACTCCGAGTACTCCGGGTACTGGAATGTAAGCTGAGATGGAGGCCTGGGATTCTAGCGTAGCGGAGCTGCTGGGTATGGTCCTTCCACCAATGGCTAATTTTGAATTCCAGGGGCTTTCCCTCAATCTAAGTTCCCCAGCCGCCCCTCCCCCTCAGTTTCCCCTCAATTCCCACTTAGCCTAGAAACGTTCTGGGAGTATCCGCACGTAAGGATGTCCCCACGAGATTTGAATACCCACTTCAACTTGGCGATGATAGACTTACCTAACCACTTGTTGCTCTCATACAGGTGGCAGGATGATTGATGTCCAGTAGATAATGTGAAGAATAATCATGTACTAGACAAATTGACCCATATATCGCTCCCGGCAAACCCGAGCGTATCTCACCAGGCATCCCTCTCAGGACAGTATGAAAATATGAGACGGCGCAGCTTGGAGATAAGCTTTGGGGCCAAGTTTTGTGGTCTCTAGACAAGCTTTGGGGTAAGCTTCGACTAGCCGGATAAATGCCTAGCGCAGAACAGTCGTATCACTCAGCAGTGTAGCTTACGATTACATTTAACTGCCAATCTGACATGGCACAGCAGGGAAGAGAAATCCGGAAGCTCGGTATCCAAGATTGTACCACGGAAAATCTCTCCTCGAAACTATGCCCACGGAGAAACTCATCCCGTAATATCTGCTACGAACTTAGACGCGTCGTTCTTAGAACGGGAACTAGGAAGCCATGCAGATTGGAATTCCGATACCTGTATATTTCGTGCGCGAGGAACTTTCATTGGAGCCTCCAATTCTCGCTTGTGGTGACCTATGACGGTCTTCTGGCATGGATCGCGTGTTCACATGTCGAAGGATGGGCAGTGGTATTTTTTCGAGTGCGCATGGATTGGATACAAGTCTTCAAGAAATTTTCTACTGGCTAATGGCTGCACAACCTGGACTGTACCATGATAGCATGTATGGGAGACTTGTGCAGCATATCAATTCGGGCGATGCAACACTCAACACGCTCGCAGCCAACAGTAGTGGAAACGCTCTCCATGGTGGAGGTGGCCATGTCACCTTCGAAGAACTACGGTGTCTCGAGGTACAAGAGTAATGGCTTTGTAACGCAGAATCAGGACTTAGAAAAGACAACCTTTGGGTCGTCTCACTGCTCCCGAGGTCATGACGTGTCCATGTCTTATACTCTACTTCTTGACTGTCAACATCGGCCTGAAAATTGGACTGTCTTGTCAAATATTCTTCCAAAGCCTCAATTCAAAAACTTCATGCAACTGCTATTCTGACAGCCAGGAGTGAGATACATCAAGTTTTCGACCACTGAAAATCCTTCGAGGGAGCCGTAAGAGTAGATAGTTCAATTGCTCAGCACTGGTAGCAAGGGCTGGCGCCGTAGATAGTTGCTCTTCAAGCTGCTGATGGAACTCGTGGGACATTTTCCTCTATCGCTTCCACCTGAAATAAGGTATATATACCACACTGGCGTCTTATTTACAAGGACAGAGAGTCTAAAGCAATACCTCAGACACCTAGCGAGACGCGTGAAACGATATTTCAGCGAAATATCAGCTCGGACTAAGAGGATACAGTTTGATATCTTTTAAGGCACATGACTTTTGTAGCTATCACAACCTATGAAATGCGAGATATGACGCCACGTGAAGAAGTGGTAGGATTGATATGGCAGCTGAGAAATGGCTCCCAGAATACAGATTGAGCTTGGCATAGGATCATATAAAGAAGAGATGGAACTTTGCGAAGGTCATATTTTCAAAGTTGTCAGATCAGATTACTTTATTTGTCTGAGTTAGTACCTGTTACTATGAATAAGAGTGCTTGTACATGGAGTGTGGTGTACCCGCCTAGCTTTGCTCTGGTCAGACTCTCACAAAGTACCGTTCTGCATCCAGAACATCTTCAAAGCATAATTGTAGGCTCAATACTGATCAAAGTCTATATCGAGAACCTTAGGGAAACACCCCTCAATGTCGGTTCCGCATGTCAGGGGCGATACCCCACAGCGGTAAGGGAACAAGAATCCGACCAATCACAAGCCCACCGGAACGACGCGACATTGTCCAGAGTGGATCCCATCTCAAGATGTGGCACAGCTTCGAAGTTGATGCGAAATTCATCGTCTTCAGAGAACACAAATCATTCTTCTCTCTGTACGAAGCTCTTCAGGCGAGGTCATACCATTGGCCATCTGCTCAACATCGGACGTCGAGACAAGCTTTTCTACATCCATTTTGGGCACGATTTTGAAACTCGAATGCACGCGAAGTCATCCCTGACCATAACGTAATCCCACCTTGACGAAGCTGCAGACATAGGGATCCTGGGGATAAGTTTGAGGTTCAAGCTCGTCAGCATGCGTCGCATGCGTCGTTTCCATAAGAAGACCAGAGTGGGTTGTCAGCAATGCAAGAGTCGGAGAGTGAAGGTTCGTCCCAAATGATCCCGACCTGCTGCGCGATATCTGACCTGCATCAGTGCGACGAGCGAAAGCCCACCTGTTCTGGCTGTCAGCGACAGGACCTAAAATGCAGCTTCGAGTTCCTGACTCCAAGCGTGCCCAGAACCCGGCATGAAGCATCTGGGTCTTGGCCAACGCGTGATATTTGCCTGAGGGCCGACCCTCTCCCGTCATCAAATGCCAAAACACTTGAGCTTCTCCATCACTACAATCAGAGGACCAGTACGACGCTTGGAAGAGCGGGGAAGATGGACCTTTGGCTTATCATTATACCACGTATTGCTCTGTCGCATGAATTCCTCATGCATGGCCTGCTTGCCGTGTCGGCTCTGCATCTTTCAACCGTGCAACCTGCGAGGAAAGAGGAATTGGTGACTTTCGCGTCTAGATCGGAAAGTCTTGCGTTGCCGACGTTTCGAGAGTTGATCAAGCGGAAAGATCCTGAGGATATCAGCGCAGTGTTTGCCTTTGCTGGATTTGTGATTCCATACATGCTTGCTGTGTCGGGGATATTGGAGATAGCAACGATGGGAATTCCATGTTTGGAGAAGCCGCATTGGTTCATGATGGCGAGGGGATTGATTGATTTGCTGAGGGAGAATTGGTCTGCGTTGGAGCAGGGACCGTTTGCGTCAGTGTTGATATCAACTTCGCTGCCTATAGAAAAGAGCTGGAATCCGGATGATGCAGTTCTGGCGGAGATTCAAACGAAGTGGGGGAAGGAAAGCTCTGCGAATGAAGTGGTTGATAAGGGGCTAGATGAATGCATCAACACGATGGACCAGTTGAGGAGGGTCTGCTGTCTACAGTATGCTCCGTACCAAAATCTGACTATCATGAGTTCGGTGTATTTCTGGCCGGGCATGGTCTCGTCCGAGTATATGAAGTTGGTCTACGAAAGACGGCCAGAAGCTCTCGTCGTTTTGGCAATGTATTGCGTACTGCTGAAACAAGCTGACTGGGTCTGGTTTCTGAGGGGAGTTGGAGTAAAAATGTTGGTTGCGATCGAGGAAGAATTGGACACAGATTGGAAACCATGGATACAATGGGCATTTGAACAGCCATGTCGATGATCCGACCTTTGTATTTATTCAATCGACCTCGACAAGAATCAACGATGGTCCTCCCTATTGTAGATATCATTGTATGTCCGCAATGCCCTCGCCTCAAGTACCTTTGGGTCCTGTCCAGCAAATCGCATCACATCGAATGCCTCCAGGATTGCCTGGTCCTCCACTCCTTGAGACTTGCCCGAGACAAGGTCTGCGACCAGTCGCGCTACACCAGCTCCATGTGTTATCCATACCGCAGCTGCGATGAACAATCCCGGAACCTTTGGCACTGCGCCAGCAAATGGCAAACTATCAGGAGTGATTGAGAACATGGAGTTAAAGCCCTGGTAAGGAGCCTTGGATTGGCGTTGTGCTGGTTCGGGGAAAACGGTGAGGGCAGCATCAAGGATCGCACTGTCTCTTGTCAATCAAGTTCTGCTGTTCGTTGGATATCTCCGTACCTTTCTGTCACTCTATCGCAGAGGGCACTATGTTTAGGATTGCCTATCGCCGGCTCGTGGTCGTACGACCCGAATCCATCAACTTCACCATGGTCGCGAGCATAGATATGTCTTTCCGGCCATCGTACGAACGGTTGTTTGATATCTCGGACTGGCCTCGAGGGTCCATATGCATACGGGTGAGCAACTGGAATGATTGGAAGGGCAATGTCCAGGGACTTTAGAAGTGCTTGGGTCCAAATTCCAGTTGCGACAATCATCGTCTTGGCCTGCATAGTCCCCAACTCGGTCGTGATGGAGAAGTTGGAGTTATCGCTGTTTGTGGAATGTGAGTCGATGGAGGAAACATTTGCCTCCAGAATCACGGCACCTTTCGCTCTGGCCTCAGCTTGGTAGTACTGAGCAATCTTAGGTGCATTGGCTGTGCCATCGGAGCCGAAGAAAAGAGCCTGGGATTGACTATCTTGAGCGTGGAAATGCGGTGCAATCTTTGATGCTTCCTCGGACGAGATAATATCCGCGGGCAGTCCAGCAGCATGTGCAAGCTCTGATCGACGATGAAGCTGAGCGATGCCAGCTTCTGTGCTCGCAATCTCAAGACCACCAACGGGATCGAATCCACCTTGAAGTCGTCAGCCGAGAAGAAAATTTTGAACAGTAAACATACCTGGGATCTTCTGGTATGCTTTCACGCTCTCCTTCGCTACTTGAGTGAGGTGGTCGATGGAATTCAGCTGTCCAACAAATCCAGGCGCAAATGCGGTCGAACCTTGGGGATTCGACTGAGAAGCATCGATGAGGACAATCTGAGATGGCTCTGAACTTCGGCTGAGATAGTATGCCAGAGCAGATCCTACGATACCTCCTCCAACGATGATTGTCCTGTCTATGGGTGACTGCTGCTGCAGATAGTTGAAGATCTCAGGGGCTGACATATTGATAATTCAAAACTGAAACCAAAACGAGTGAATACTGAAATATACTCTGATGAATAGGGAAGATGATGGATCAATGGAAGCTCTTCTTCATTCTTATATGTGATGCATTTGGGCAGATAGAGATTAAGTCGTTGGAAAGGCGTGCTCCACACACTTGTCATGCCAAGGAGATCCATCACTGGGCCCACTGAGATTGTGAAGACTGTGCCTGATCCGGTCGAACAGAGGTAATTTTGTTATTGTAGTCCAAAGAGTAACATGTTATAAGCATGTGAATTGTGAGAGATGCTTCTTCAGGCTGGACGAATGAGGTCGAAGTTGACGTCCTCATGCAAGGCTGCCAAAAAGGTGGAGACCTCGAGATCATCCTGATCACGTGCCACTGAGCTCTGTCGCGTCAGCCATCGTCGCCTGAAGCTCCATCAAAGCATCAACCTCCCACGCCTGATCTATCCCCATAACCTCAACAACACCTCTCCCAACCTTCAAATCACTCCTTTGCTGCAATTCAAGATGGATACTCTCGTCGCCCAATACAGCAGACCGATGTTCGAGAAGGAGAACTATGCGGAAGAAGACCAGATGGAGCTCTACCAGCCAACACCAAGCTTGTCCCTCAAGTTTGCCATGCCTCCTATTGCACAAGTAGGTCTCGCATCTTCCTCTCTGGACCCCTCTAGAGCTCCTCGAGCTTTGAAGCATCTGCCATGAATATCTGCTGACGACTTGTCCTCTTGCAGCCTTCAGCCTGGCTCCGCGCTGCAACCGACGACAATGCCAACCCCAACTGCCCCATCAAGATCGCCCACGGTACCACAACATTAGCATTCAGATTCCAAGGTGGTATTATCGTAGCGACCGATTCGAGAGCGACGGCCGGCAACTGGATTGCGAGTCAGACAGTCAAGAAGGTTATTGAGATTAACAGTTGTTTACTAGGCACAATGGCTGGTGGAGCTGCTGTACGTTCATCCCAAGCATATTCCACACACCAGACTTGCGAGCAGATAGACAGGACAAACAGGAGATGAAGGAAACGTAAGAGCTAATTGCTGGATTTAGGACTGTCAATACTGGCTCGCATACCTCGGAATGCAATGTCGACTACACGAGCTCCGTCACAAGCGCCGAATCTCCGTCGCAGCCGCCTCAAAGATCCTTGCAAACTTGGTCTACTCATACAAGGGAATGGGTCTGTCGATGGGTACGATGTGCGCTGGTGTCACAAAGGAGGAAGGTCCAGCTCTCTACTACATCGACTCGGATGGAACCCGTCTCAGCGGCAATCTCTTCTGTGTTGGATCGGGTCAGACATTCGCATACGGTGTGCTGGACGCTGAATACCGATACGATTTGACCGAGGAGGAGGCGTTGGCGTTGGGAAGCAGAAGTATTCTGGCTGCTACGCACAGAGATGCTTTCTCCGGTGGTTTCATCAACTTGTACCACGTCAAAGAGGACGGCTGGGTCAAGCACGGATTCAGCGATACGAACCCCATCTTCTGGAAGACGAAGTTGGAGAAGGGCGAGTTCTCGAATGTTACGAGCGAGTTGGTGTAAGACAAGGCAGGATAGACAGGGGGACGGGGAGATTTCTTTGAATGTCTCAATAGCAAGCATGGCTGCGCGATGGATGGGAAGGCATAAAGGCTGAGGCCGTGTATATTACTGCTTCACTTCACGAGTGGTATTACCAATGAGAACCTTGGAATGGATAAAAGTGTTTGCGGGATGCCCTACACATGACGCTGGGTACGCCTATGTGCGAGCTAACTCTTGGCAAGTGCCAGAATGGACGATAATTTCTATATCCCAAATACAATTTCCTAACCACCAGCCCGTACAAAACTGTACAGCGAAGAAAGCAGAACAATGTTGACTTCTGACAAGCCCCTTGTTGTTCTACTCTTCATCGACAACACAGAACCATCTCAAGCAAAAACGAAACCAATCTCCTCAAACATCCTCTTTATCTCTTCATTCCTGCCGGCAACCTTGCAGACCGCAGCAAGTAGCTCGTCATACCTCTTTCCCCTCTCCTCCAATTCCAAGTCCCTACGGCACTCGTAAAGTGCGTGGGAGTACTTGTCCAACTCCTGTCTCTTGACAAGTAGTTTCAAGCGGCCGACCTCGTCGTCCAGCTGATTCATGGTGGGTTGCGTGGCGGACAAGTTGTTATTGTCTGGGAGTGAAGCTGCTTCCTCCTCCTCCTTGGGTGCCTGTCTTCTGGACTTGTAGAGCGTGGTGGCTTGTCCGGTCGGGGAGGAGTCACTGCTGCTGGTGATGTAGTCCTGATTGTTCGTTAGGTCTTCGTTCGCGGATTACCTTGCCTTGTATTGTCGAGGAAAGACAGATGGAGGGAGAGATAAACGTACCAGGGACATTGGATTTGGACAAGCTGCTCCGAATTTGGCCTCGCCGTCGATGATGTTTCCCTGTTTCGTTCTGTCAGCGATCATTCTCCTCAATCTTCTCGTCATTCGCTGTATGTGCAACGTACAATGGACATATCCCTCTTAGTATCCTCGTAGGACCGTTTGCGAGTTTGGACACCCATATTTGCAATTCTCGGTGCTGTACCTTCTTGTTGTAACGATGTTTGTCTTCTGTTGCAAGTCTTGGATTCTGGGTTTATTGCGGTGTGAGGTTGGAGAAGCAAGTTCTAAGACGCTCCTTCCTGATGGTATGCTGTTGCGTGGGTAGAGAGGTGGATACCGGCTCTCCAGACTTGTTGATACAGCCAATGGGAGGTTCTCACTGCCCATTTAGTAGTGACGGATTGGGTTTGGTGGCAGAGTCACGAAGATACAGAGTTGCTAGTTTTTGGGACCGAAACGCTGTGGTTACGGTTGTCCGGTGTAATTCTTTCGATTTATTCTAGTTATACATTCACGAACGCTCATTGGGTACCTCAACTTTCAATTGATGCTAGATTCAGACGCCTCTCAACTCTTCGTCACTCAGGCTATACCTGGAAGTCATCGTTTCCATATTCTGGTTCCTGGTAAGGCCAGTGTTCTAGCATGATGACATGTCCCGACGGTTCTACGCGTACCTTCACTGTATCTCTCGTCTAAATGACAATATGTAGTATTGAGTCACTTTACACTGTCCATCACAGAGTCTGTATACGTGTGGGTGCGCTAGTGGAGTAGACTCGCCCCCATGGCCGAAAATCTGAACTTGTTCGCTCGAGAGGCGCAGCACTTTGGCACGTAGTTGTATCGCGACTTATCTTGTATGTTCGTATATTCAGCTTTCATCAGTGATAGTGCAATCTTATATGGGAAAAGCATCAGATTTCGAAGAACTTCACTATCCATGGACCTGCGCGCAAGATTGTCGTACTAGCCGGTGGCTACAAGTTCCATTTTGGGTTCACATCCTGTCGATACTAAGAGGCCATCGGAGTTGCACATGATGTCCGAAATGCAGCCTCATACTGATCTCGAAGATTTTGTGGAGCTTACCGCAGATGCATCTGTAGGGTCTGGTCGGTCTCCACTCCTGCTACGATCAGTAACTTTGGGAAGTGGGTTTTCCCCGTTGCTTTGGGACCTAAACACTAGTGCCGATATAATTTCCGTAGTGGGAAATCCAACGATATCACCTCGACGTCAGCAGCGCGTAGCGCGCGCCGGCTTAGAAGTAACCCCCAATTTGGATGTTCGCAGCGTGAAGATGACATGCACCACGCGTGATTTGTGTCTCACGGCCGTTCTCAGTCTCCTTCATCTCAAAGTTTATGATTATATATGAGAGACGGTGAAGCAGTAATGCTGCAAAGCCTCCTTGTTCAGATAACTTATAATGAAAGATATGTACACAGTTGCTTTTCAACCCAGTATAGTTACTACTAGCTATCAGTGCCCGCAAAGAAATACTCCCACTTTCCTCTTCATCTTTTCATGCTAGTCCTCATCTGTATCCCGCGTAACCTCCTCTGCCTCGAAATCTGCAACGTTTCTACGTATTATCCCTAACAGGATCCCTGTGTGTTCGGACGAGTTGGATTGAAGTGTGACATTCTCCCTTGCATGCTCGGTCTCGAGGCTAGCTCGGACCCGGCCAGCTCCTGTTTGACTTCCAGAATTCTGCTGAAGTGTTTGATGTCCGCTTCTCTCTCTCGTAATTCTCCTAGACAGTCTTGAGTGTGCCTTCCCAATCATCGAGAACAATGCCTTTGCAACATCGCGGCCTCAACTTTCTTACCCGTGTCGTTGAGACCAGTCACCTCGATCTTATGTTCCAATGATTCAATACGTGTGGCATCTCTTTCCCGCTGCTCAAAAAGCACCACAAATTGCTTGTTGGCAAGTTCCAATTGAAGTCGCAGTTTCCGGGGTTCCTCCTCCTCTTCTTCAAGCCGATCCTCCTGCCGTCAGTGTCCATGCGGTTTATCTCTTGTCTGGCCGTTGTGAGTCCTACTCCAGCGCTCTCAATCTCATCGAGAACCTCCTCGTAGTTTCCACGTGTATATTTGAGATCATTTTGCAACCGCTCCATTCTAAAGTTCTTCTGCTCTAGCTCTGATGCTTTCGTGGCCGTTCTGGTCGTGACCTTGTGGTGGGAAGTCTGTAAGTCTCGCAACTTTATTTCGTAGTTACCGAGTTATGATTTTAGGTTGCTGTTCTCAAGTTTCTGAACCTGGAGATCTTGTTGCAGTTGTTTATTTTCCAGAGTAAGGATTTCCTCGACTGAAGTGGCCGTAGCGAAGCTAAAAATCTGGGTCTCCATCTTGATTTTTCTACTTGTCTGGGGCTGAGAAGGATTGAAGTCGTTTCGTATGTCAGAGATTTGAAATCAAGTGAAAGCAAAAGCCGTGAAAATTACTTTAAACCATTGCAAAAGGGGGTGGTCATGTTTGATTTTCTGGTTCGAGATGACTAGCTGCGCAATAGGCACAAGCCTAGACCACACCACGCCTACTTGTCACTCACTAGGGGAAGGATACTTAACCGTACCACAAAAGCTGCCAGAATTAGCAAGAGAATTATCTGTTCAGGGATGGTTCTATCGTCCTTCGAGACTAGTTCAGTCCGAAAAGTAAGTTGGCGCTCCTTCGAAGATCAAAACATTGACTTGGAAGCAGAAATTGCAGCAAAATTTTCGTCTTTTACACGCACATAACTTTCATTATTGAATTGGGAACATTTTGGTTCCTTTCTCGATCCATCAATCCAGCCCTTAAAGGTGCCTAACGCTTGACACTTTTCATAGGTTTGCAACCCTCCCTTTTTTCTGCCCGAGGAGCATTGTGAAGTGTTCCATTGATAGTGAAGAAATTTGGCACTGAGACTTAGTGAAATTTAATATAGGATCTCCACGCTCCAGTATGGCAGATTGCCGTTTCCAGGCTTGAAGGATATAATGGTCGCAAACATGACAGAACCGAACCGCCAAGGAATTGCTCCAATGTTGAGCACTACAGCGATGATGGCTACCAATACACCAGTCGGCATGAACACTTCCTCATCAGGCCCAACTATGGACGCCTCAAATGCCATTGCTATGCCTGGCGGTTCTCAAGCAACCACCCCAGGTTACAACACTGCCCGGATCCCAGCAATGCCTGGCAACAACGTCGACAATAGGGACGGCTTCCAAGCACCTGGAAGCAATCTCCAGAACATGGGTGGCTTTCAAGAGCCTATGCACAACCCCCCTCGCACCACTGGCGAGCCTCCAAAGAAGAGAGGCCGTCCGCCCAAGCTTCCTGGCTCTACGACGGCACCCTACACAAAACGCAAGTCAGCAGAGAAATCCGCTCGGGAAATGCAGCTAGAGAAGGAAGTCGCCTGTCTTAATGGGGTGTTCCAGACCCTGCGTCGCCAGCACGAAGAGACGCTTACCGAGAATCACCGCCTCCGAGAAGAGTACGCCAAGGCCGTCTTCGAAATCTCTGATTATCGTAACAAGTACGAAAACGAAATCATTGAGAGCCGGGATCTCCGCACCAGGCACCGAGAGGAAATTGGTAAGAACAATACTCTTCGAGGACTGATTCAAAGACTCAGGAATTGGGTCACCCGCCTCGAGGCTGTGGCTCCTCCCGAGTTGATAGAAAGGGATGAAACGGGATGGAATGTGGAGGAAGACGATGCCGTATGGCCATTCGGCTAGCCATGCTGTGTATAGAGATATTGCCTATTTTCAGGGAATTCGATAATCTCGTGTCTAGTTCGAGTGTAATACTTCTGCAAAGTAGATTTGCGAAGGTACACTGGGAGGACAGCTTAGCTCATTAGATAGTAGCAGCTGTTGTTTCTGTTCATAGTTTATATCGCCCCAAAACTTCTGGAGTTACCATCAAGTCTGTTACCGTTGAAGCTTGACCTCTGTGCGAATTGGGATGTACAATCAATCAGGCATATATTACAAAGAATTTGCAGTGAGGATGTGGTGATTGAAGCACCAACTAACATCATTTAACACTCTTGATTCTGATAGCTGACCAAGGAAACGTTGCCATGTTATACAAGAGCCATGCAGATCTTACAAACGATTTCTACAGACATTCGTCGCGATCTATCAACTAGAACTTGACATCACCGAAGAATAAAACGTGAAGATCCTATTATATTGATCGAAGCGAGGGTATCTCGCCTTCTGAGTCTTCATCTCACTTTCTTCTCTTGCAAAATATCTCTTCTTCATTATCTGGGTCCTCAACTTCTACTGACTCATCCACTTGACCCTCAGTTCTTAACCTTTTCAGCGATTGATTCTCTTCAGTCAACTTATCCAAACGACAACCCTGCAACTCCATTCTCCTTTTCTGATGTTCGCTTTCAAGTTGCATCTTCTTGTTCTCCTCTTTTAGCTTGAAAATCTTGCTACTCAGAGTATGCTGATGAGCTTCCAGTTCTTCCACATTCTCCTCCAACTCCTTTCTGCCCTCTACAACTTTCTGAATCTCCCCATCCAAGTTGGATAATACTACAACAGTGACATCCGCCACCTTCATCTGAAGCTATTCCGTCTTCTTGGCTAATTGCTTATTAGCATCAGCAAGTTTATCCTCCAGTATCGAAGCTCTGATCTCCGTGGCATCCAGCTCTCTCTCCCGTTCTTCGACAATGGCTCGGGCATATCTGATTATATGATCTTTCGCTCCGACTGACTGAAGAAGTGTGTTATTCCGAGCCTGAAAGTCACTGCATCGTTCGGCTTTGACCCCGACTCTGCCTTGAAGCTCTTTGATCACTGCTTGACTTTCTGGGTGGTGGCGTTCTAGTGTGGTGTTGAGCATCTCTTGACACGTGTTGAATGTGTCAAAATTGTCGGCTTGGTTAGGCGTAATTTCGTTGTGGTGATTGATCGGGCCGTAGCGTTGGAGTACTTTCAGTACCCTGGCTTCTTCAGCTGGGGGGCCTTTGATCGTGATTGAGGTGGCCATGATTGCGTTTTCGTGGACTCTCTAATTGATTTGATGGCTATGTGATATGGGAGAGCTCCTAATGAAGTGTACAGAGTAGATAAATAATCCGGTATGCTGCTGAATGTACTCTTGTTGGCGTCGAAGTACTTAAAGTTTGAAACCTGTCGACCCGAGTGCTGACTTTCGATTCTGCCGCACACATTCTATGATTTTCAATCGTGCGTTCTTTTCAGTGTTCCAATCTGGTTCATTTATGGTACGCTAAAGTCCGATCATCGTACCAGCTTTTGTCCTCTTTGGCTCTTCCCTACTGAGTTGGCCACTACTCATGTGAAACTCTGTTAAGAATTATGTTCTCGTGTATCGATCCTCTCTCTAGAATGCCGGGTGGCTCTTTTCACCTCGAGGACATTCCGAGACTACGGATTAGAATCTTTGATAGTAATATTTCTCAAAGCTGTGATAGTCGAGCTTGGTAGATCGAAGTTGGTTCTATTTGTTACTGTTTGAGAAGATGTTTGTAGAAAGCAGTGGGGTTTTGTTGGCTCGAGCACAGTGCCAAGGCAGCCAGCCGCTAGCGACGACAGCATGCGACATCGTATTCACTCGAAACCTAATGAAGCGATTTCAGCCTGTCTGGAAAATTTAGCTGACAAATAGGATCAGCTTCGTTCCATCGTCGTTCTTGGAGTATCACCGTCTCTACGGCAGCTTCCAAGTAGGCATCTGACATCAATTCTTGAAGCTTCTCAGGACACAGCAGTAAAGAGGCAAAGCGAGACTTGGGCAATAAGATTAAAAAACTTCATCTATAAAATGCTGTTTGGCCAGCATTCTCGTCTCCTTGTTCATACACATACTGTTGCTTTTGTGGGAAAGGTCCTCACACACACTCTTTGTTTACTTTGCACGTCAAGGTCTTGGCATCTCGCACGAGTAAATATCCTCTTGAGGCAATAACATTCTGATGATTGCTCCTACTAAAAAGATGAACCTCTTCCCAAGATCTGTTTCTTTCATTTTCCCCCGTGATTGCGAAATCTGGCCACACCATAGCAACGACCACCCATCAGTCATCCCTATTTATAAGTCCCACCCAGTCAGAAACCGTAATCAATGTTTAGGAGCCAAGACCTTCTTCCCACGATGCTCATCAAACCAAAGGCTCTCGTCCATGTTTTCCCTGAACTCTTCCCAAGTCCTCTTGTATCCCCCCATTCGGGTCTTCAAGTCCTGGAGTTCACCCAATAGCTCATTGTTTTCCCGATTGAGCTCCGTGACCTCATTGCTCAGCTCTCTGACCTTCTTGTCCTTAGCCTCCGATATCATTTCATCCTCACCCGCCTTCAAGTTAGCCTGCCCCAGCAGACTCTCTTTGGCCGCCAACTTCTTCTCGAAGTCCACCTTGGCTTCTCTCAACTCCTTGTGCAATCCTTCCACAATGCTCTCGGCCTCTGACTTGCAGCCTCTCAGATCAATGATATCTTTCTTCAACTGAAAGCTCTCAGCTTGTGAGGTGGATTCAAGATTCTCCTTCTCCTTTTCAAGGTTCTTGACGTGCAGATGCAGTTCCAAGATGCGAGCCGTACTGTTGGCGTTGTCATGACCTGCTCTTTCGAGGATCTTCGCCTTTTCCTGAAGGTGAAGGTTTTCAGCTTTCAAAGCATTTCGTCGGGCGACTTGGCACTCAATGAAGAGAGCTTCGATAGTTTCATCTTTAGTTCGGATAATTTTGGAGAGATCGCTGCTAAGATTTTGTAAGAGATCTTTGATGAGTGGGGAAGGTGCCACAAGGGTGAGAGAACTCTTTGCATGTAGAGGCGCGAGTCCAGGCCCTATATCTGCTGGTAGATCGCCTTCGCCATTCTCGGGCATAGTAGAAGAGCTGCTGATAGAGATGATAGTCTTAGCTGGGCTGATAGGAATGTTTGTTGTGTCTGCTGCCATTAGCGTCACTCAAGACTTCAGAACGAATGACTATTGAGCATCTAGTGCTTACTCTGAGCCATGGTTGAGTTGAAGATAGTCTCGTGAGAATTATTTGATGGAGCAAGCCAGCCCAGTGAATTTATGACTTGATGGATCTTTGTATCTTTCAGGTGCAGAATACGGTTTGTGACTCCTGTGAGTCTGTGACTCAAGCCTAGAGGTAGAGAAATGGTTGTGACGAAAGAGCTTGACAAGAAGAAAGAGCTCTTTAGATAAGGATATGGAGAGACTACTTGAAGTGAATTTTGTTCCGCCGATCTGCTAGAATCATGCGTTGCGAGATGGTTTATGCAGGTTAAAAACTAGGTCAGATCGATTCACCAAATACTCACGCCGTCTGGAACTGACGACTGTCTCAATGTAAATTTCTTTTGATAGAAACAAAATCTGATGATGTATTGAGAAACGAGAATCAGAGAGCATTTGCTTGGGGTTATGTTATTTTATATTTGTGTTAACGCTGGTTCTGAAGAGGTAAGTTCATGTGTATACAGAGCCTTGACACTCGACACCTTCTCAGTCCACCACCAAGCCACCATGCCCCTCACCTCAACAACTTCTGAGTTGCCTTGAAAGTTTTGTTGTGCATTTTATGGAAGATACTGCGCTGGGATGTGTTTTGCTAGAGAGGGATCGTTTGCGAGATGCATTTTGGAAGCATATCAGCGAAGCTTCGCGAAGCCTCCCAAGGTGCTGGAGCTAGGCCACGGACTGAAACAATGACATGCGCTTTCTTCGATACTGTACGATCTCAAATTCTTCTCTAGTATCCATGCCAACGTATGGATCAGAAATCTCAAATCCCCGCTTGACTTGACCACTCCTGCTGCGCTTAGCTTGAGGTGAATTCGTGGCCCGTCGATGTTCCTTCGAAGCCCAAGAGCGCACCCTCATCTCGTTTCCCAGCCCCACCTTTCTGAGTTTGACGGAATCGCCCCTATTGGATCTCCCAGTATTCGTTAAAGCCTCTCCCTCGGATGCACCAATAACTTCTGGCTCCGCGACTCCATGGCTTACTCTATCAATGTGCCACTCTCTCGCACCTCTTGCCATCATTTTGGCCATCTCAGCTCCCTTTTCCTTCAACTCCGTGATCTCATCCTGCATCCTGTGGAAGTCGTCTTGTAAGCTGGGACCATTCTGAGCCAGCCAGTCGGCCGCAGCTCTCTTTAACTCGAGATCCTCCTGAAGAGACACAATATTCTTCATCAGAAAGTGGATCTCTCCTCGTTGTGCAATACCTTTGACGCGAAGATCAAACATCTCCGAGCTCTGTCTATTGACTGTGTCTCTCAGAGAGTCCACTTCGAGCTGTAGATCCGCTCGAGCAGCTTCCAACTCCTTGACTTTATTGCAACTGTCCTCCAACCAAGCAAGCTTCTCGGCTTCCAGCTCTCCAATTCTCTTCTCACCCTCTCGTGCTTGACTCTTCAGACTTCGAAACTCTCCTTTAGTATCCCGCAATTCACCTCTGACCGCCAGAAACTTTTCGTCCATCTCCTTAGCGCTCATCTTTACCTTGAAAAGCTCAAGCTTCAAAGCTAGGACCTGCGCATCTTTCTCCTTCAAGCAATCCTCGTAATGTTGTTCTCGAACTTTGATGGTTCCTTGGATTGGACGGAGAAGATCTCTGGCTCTGCCAGGAGGGTCGGCGGCTTCGGCTTTCATGATGACATGTTCAAGTTGCTGGATGGGGTGAGAGCTTGGCATGGCGGATATTGTGTTTGAAGTAGTAGAGCTTAGATGAGAGGTTTGGCCCGCAGGTTCGGCATTTATGGAGCGTTCCATTTTGATTGGATCAGGAAACATTCATGGACGGAGTTGAGGCATAGATCAAATGCGGCGTAGAAGTCTTGGTACTCATGAGTGGAAAGCTGAAATGAGGTGTACGGACGCTAGACAATTAATTGTCGATAGATGATAACAGGTGCGATGAATCGATGTAAGAATTGTAGCTTCTGTTTATGATCTGCTCTTGGAGAAGGACAGATTTGGCTTGAAGGGGTACCAATTGCGCTGTATATGGTAGCGCGTTAGGCCACCCTGTCACCCACCTATTCACTCGAGTTACGATACCTTCACCCTGACGAGCAAGTGGGTCGCTCTCAATAAAAGGTGTAGCACAGTCAATCCATGTGATTTGCAAGATATACCTCACTCTCAGGGGTAGAAAAGAGTCCTTGGACTTGGCGTGGCAAGTAAGCAATGCCAAGGATTTACTTAAAGTGTCTCTACCTCACCATAAAAATATTCAGATAATAAGATATCAAGTATCAGTCCAAACTCCATTTTTAGATGTGTCATAAAAGAGTCCCTGGATTTTCAACAGTGTAATAACTGAAATTTGAAGCTCAGATCCCAGTATGGGTTGTTTGCAACTTACCGCAAAACATTGTTTACGCCAAGATATTTGGCGAGCAGGGCCCATATTTCGAGTGCAGTGAAAATCATCACGTGAACAATAGAATTACCCAAAGATCGAGGCTGTTGTCACCATCAAAGACGCGATTAGACGCGATTACGAACCACGAATTGGAAGATTCATTTTGTGCATTTGTTAATGAAGTGCGACATTTGTTTTAATAAATGTGCATAAAGGTGCAGACCCTTTCTAACAAACTGAGGTGCCAGCCCCTCCAACAAGGACGAGAATTCTGTCTTCCAGGGCTTGGAGGGGTTGTGGAGTTGGAAACCCGTTTCATTACATGGATCCTGTCCATAATTCTGTAGCTCAGAATGGTATCGTAAGGCATAGGGATCGTCGAAAACACAGCTGGTTGGAAAGCAGAAGACTCTATGTGCGATGGTTTGTGAATTGAGTATGACTTCAAGACCATGACCAGAAAAGAGAAACATGGAGAGTTCAGACCTGAAACTCAGTCAGTCAATACCTTCTTTCTGCGATGGTACTAACTAATGAACTCACTATTCCAACTAGAAGTCGAGTCTCAGAGTTTGGAACGCAGGACCTCTGGTCCACTTCATTAGTGGAGATACCCTCTTGCTGGAGCCTCCGATCCTTTGCTTTCATCCTGCCTAGACATCAGGGCGTAAACTTCAGTGTCAGTTAGCTCTCGATAGGTCTTGTAGTCTGTCTCAAGCTGTTCACTTTGCACCTCTAAACCCATCTGATGTCTCTGAGTGTGGCGACTGGCACTCGTTTCGGAGTGGGGCTGGAGTCAATCCGAGGTCCATTTCCGACGGTGTAGGAGGTGTTTTATCTTGACCTTGGAAGGAAGTAAGAGAAGAAATGTTCTCCGGATATGGTGACATAGAGGATGGAGTCTGATGTCCGAAACGATCGGATGTTGTCAACGACATTTGAGCAAAGGTCGAATTGCTGCCGTATGGACTGGTGTACTTCCGGGTGGGCGTTGTCGACTGAATATGTGCTGTGTTCGGTCCGCCATCGTCTCCGTAGGGTCTTTTTGCTTGGTTCTTGGCTGATTGGGGAGGCTGCTCTCCACTGGTGACTTGGAAGCATAAGGACTGCGGTAGGGAATTTTGTGGAACGGTGTAACATTCTCTTGGACAACATGCTTCTGTGATATCAGGCCAGTATTTGCGGCGGCCAAAGGCATCCTTCTATCAGCTCCACAAATATAGCCTTGATAGTTTCTGTCTTCCACTTGTTGCCGTCGGACTTTGCCATCAAGAGACCCAACGACAGCATCATCTCCATCCGAGATTCGATCGTGAGGTCTCTTCAAGCCACCTAAAGCCAACCTCAATTTCTCCTTCGCCTCGTCCAAAACAGCCAGAAGCATGGCATTTTCTTGATGGAGAGTGTTGCAATTNTCGTTGACAACGTAAATCCGGGCCTGCACCTCTTCTTCCATGTCCCGCGCAGCGTCTCGCTTGACTTGCTCGATAATCTTTTGCTTGACAGACTCGCGATCCTTTAGTCGGCGTTGGAGGTCCTGAATGATTGTCACCTTCTGCACCAGTAGTCGATCTTTTTCCGCGATGATGTTGATTCGAGAATGAAGAAAGATTTGGTGCGAACTCTCGAGATTCTGGAGGGCGTGAGCGAGTTCGAGGAGATCTTCTTTTGCTGATGGATGTTTCTCCGCTAGCCGACGAGCTGTGATGACTGACGGATAGGGATAATTCGCCACCATCGATTCCCCATGGTCGTGATGAACTTGGTCAGTCATGGTTGAAACTGTATCACGGGGTGTCAAAGCTGGAATAGTTGATGGCGTAGATGTCTTGTTGTTAAGATCGACGACGTTGGCAGCGATCGAGAGACTTTGGTTGGATGGAAACATCTCTTCCGTCAAGCTTCTCGATGGCAAGTTCAAGTGTGCCTGCTTTAGCTCAGCTGGAAAATTCCCTTGCTGGTGTTAAGTAAGAACCGAGAATGGTGATAAGCTGTCTGAGTTGCATATCGTTTGGTCAAGACTAAGGAAAGAAATGAGTGAATTGAACACGATTCAGGTGGAAAAGGCTGCATACTCTCCTAGGGAAAATTCGATGTCACTGGACAATATCCCAAAGTCAGCGACTACTTCCATTGCTCACACAAATGCGGCCAAGATTAATCTGACTTTCGCAATGTAAAGCGTAGTCATCCTTCAGCCATCATTAAGCGTAAGAAATCACGCAGGGGTAGTCATCAATTCATACAAGGATGTAAATACATCGCCTCAATCATTCTGCTGCCAAAGTAAACGAGCAAAGTCGGTACTTTACGAATGCAACTCATCGGCCTCTGCTTCTTCGACGATCACGAAAAGAAAATCTCGAATTCTGCCGGCCTTCACGAGAAGACCCTGCTTGGGTAGTAGAAAATTGAGATATATGATGTTGGTATGGAGGATAGTGGTTTTGCTGAGCTTGTAGGGCATCGTACTGTGGCGGCTGATGGGTTTGAACTGGTGGTGCCCTCTGAAGAGGACCATCAACCCCCACCAGGCCACTTTCACCGTCTGGTACTATGCTGGAATCTGATGTTTTCTGTCGCTTTTCAGGCTTTTCACCTCTGTGTCTCTCCAGCGTCTTGCCCCAGATTTCAGTTTGTTTCTCGACGATGTTCGTCATCTCGAAGTTTTGTTTCCGAAAGGTCTGATATTCCGTCTGCAACTCCTCGATAACTTGCAGGTACTCCCTTTCCTTTATCTGCCATTCGCGGGAGGTTCTGTTGATCTCGGAGACTTCTAGCTCAGTAGCAGCATGTGCTTCCGCAAGCTCTTTGAGTGTAACCCGCGACCTTTGTTGCAGCTCCTCAAGCCTTGTTTCCAGTTCTTGTCGCATCTTTACCGCCTCGTCTCCTTGCCTCTTCGATTCCGCATTCGATATATTTGCCTGTGTACTTCTTCCGTTGAGTTCTTCGATATTGCGGACCAGCGAATCGATTTTTGATCTAAGGTCCCTGTCATTTGACTCGGCTTGCTTTTTGTACGCTCCGAAATCATCTTGTACTGCCAGAATCCTTTCTTCGTGTTGCTCTCGAGTCCTCTTCTTCTCGCTGGCCACCTCTGCCCTTTGTTCTTTTTGCGCAGCGGATAGACTTTCGTTCTTGGCACGGAGCTGGCTGACTTCTACAGTTATTTTCCGCTCTCCGTCCTCGGCTTTCGTACATCTCAACTTCAGTGCGATATTTCGGTTCACAAGCTCTTGATATTCTTCATCCTCTCTGTCGAGTAGCAGCCTCAGGAGTCTGTGTCGTTGTGGGGACGGTACTGGTACCTGGGCAGCTTGGAGGTGATGGCCCGTTTGCGCTGGCAGGGTAGGTTCACTGGAGCTTCGTCTCATGGTGGCAAGGTTAACTGCTGGTAGGTGTCATATAATGAGACTCAGGCTTCGTGGAAGCTAGATACTTGTCGAAAATTAGGGTTTGTTTCGGACTTACTCCTGGTATGCTGGAGATTCTAGGTGGGCTGTTAAGCGTTTTTTGATTTGAAGCGTCGAGCATGGCCAGTGCAAACGCGTCTGCCGGAAAACATGGGTTTTTGATTGCCACGGATGAATACAGTGACCAAGTTGATGTTCAGCAAAGAGAAACGGCGCCCCCTCAAGCAATCGAATTTTATGTCCCAGGCCTGCAAACAAATTCACTGACTCTACCGCACGACATCGCACAGATCGACCTAACGGGAGACGTCTATCTGAAAAAGACAAGAACCTCGGTTGCAGTCAAATGCGGATTTTTGCATAAGCTGCCCCACCCACCGCTACCATAGGAACACCAGATGTAGCATTTCCGCTTCTCCAACGCCATCAGAACAGAGGCTTCATTGAAAATTATCCCTATAACAACAGGAATGCGGTGTGCGTTCCCAACTCAAAGTCCAAGTAGAACATGCAGAATCCATTAATTTTAGGCGCTTCCAGAAGATATGACTCTCGAGCGAGACGAGCGATCTGGGACCTTTCTGAGATGCTGCATAAGCTCCCGTTAGCAATGTCTTGAAACAGGCGAGGGCATTTACTTCTTTCACGACGGCCCACCCCTGTGGCACTGGATCCGTTGATTTAGGTTTCAGAGCCACGTCCGGCACATCCAAATCGCCCTGCCCTTCACCAGTACTTGTGTTCGGCTGCGAAACTCGACGTTGTGAACCTTCAGTGTCACGATATCCCATGTACGTGTTATAGACTGGTTGTTTGTACCCCTGTAGTACCGGTCCGTTGCCAGTGTTGCCATCTTGATCCCCTCCTTCATCTGCACCAATATCTTCGCCATCATCGTCTTCTTCGGTAGAGTCTTGATCTCGACCTCCCAATGTTGGGAAACGGCGGGCCAGCAGTGCCGCTTCGTTCTTGGCACGATCATGGATTCGTTTGAGTTCCTTCGCGAGTTGACGATTGTCTGAGCAAGCACGTTCTAACTCGACCTCTTTCTCTTCTAGCGAATTCTTGAGTTCTTTCGCATGTTCTTTCCATTGGATTTTCTTCCTCTTCTGGTGTTCAAGATCTCTTGTGGCTGTACAGTTGGTGCCTATGGTAGATTTATGATTAGTCCCAGAAAAAATAAGTCCTAGGTGACTCCAGGGACAATAGTTCAGAGATGAGATTGTAACAGCACCTACCAAGCCTGTCCGTGATGCTAGCATTTTCTTCTAACTCTCGGATCCTGGTTTTCAGAGTCGTGACTTCGCTTTGGATAATGAAATTCGCAAGTCGTACTCGTCTCAGCTCCTCAGCCGCTGAACTCCTTTCGATGTCAATCTTTTCCCTCTGAATTATCCTGATCTGGCTCCGCAACGTTGCAATATCGCACTCTAATTTCGCCTTGTCTCTGCTTAGTGTATTCACCTGGGTATCCAAAGCGGCTTTATCGTTATTCCATTGTGCTGTGTTGTTCTTGAGAACTTGAAGCTCTTCCAAAACTCTGCGGTGGTCTCGATCCATGTCTGCGTATTTGCCCGCAGCTCGATCAAGGCATCCTTGTACCTCCTTCAATCTAGCTTCCCACTTTCGAATGTTATTCTCACTCATCATGCTCGTTGCAGACTCCAGTTCCTCACGAAGCCTTGCCACATCTCTATTCAGCCCGTCTCTGATCAGTATCGAGTCAGCAATAGCATCCTCCTTTGCCTGTACCTTCGCTCTTTCCGTTCGCAGATCGGACTCGAGCTCTTCCTTCCGCTCCAAGAGTTCTTTATAGGCTGAAGAGTTGCACAAGTTTCCATGTCTGAGCTGCAAACCGTCAACGACTCCTGCCAGTGCTTCGACATCCTTTGTATCCTGAGCTCTCTGCTGCTGCGAGACTGGATCCTTGGTGCCAGAATTCGCCACAATCTCTCCCATCGCCACTTTGACACAAAGATTGATAATTTGAGGGTGAATTTGTTCCATCTCCTTGCGTAGTGCCACAAGCTCTGGGAGCGTGGCGTGGATATTGTCGATTTCGCTGATCATGCTTTCGAGCCTGTCCAAGGGCCGAAGCCCGAGAGGATTAGAGCACAGCATCGGTATCGGCATGCTGCCATCGTTGTTCTCGTGGTCAGCCATGCTGAAGGTACCAATGTCATGGGTGTATTCGGGACTCTCTTGTCGAGATTTCGAGAGGTCTCCGGCGCGTCGGATCTGTTTACAACGAATGGCGGGATTTTAAGCGAAGCTAGCGCGATTCTGAGCCAGCAACCACACCCGACTTCCTCGACATACGATCTCAGCATTCACTGTCAAAGGTACTTCTATCTAGAATACAGTTTAAAGCTTGTGTTCGGCGGATGGTACTGGCACTGTAGTTCTTCTGCTGTACTGTGCTTCAATTGTGAAATGCTGTCAATCAATAATCTCGCATTCTATGCCCAGTGCAGTATCATTGGATTGTGTCTCGAGAGCACGCCATGGAGACAGATTATTCATTTATGGTTCAAGTAGAGGAGATATAATTGCAATCGTGCCCCATGACTCCATGGTTGATATTCAAGACAACGAGCCCAGTGCTCTTCCTCCACAATGAGCTCAACGGATACCCCCATCTTGGCCACATCCACCACGAAAAGCGAGACTACCAAAGCCAGTGTTCCAAAGATTTCAACCAAACATCAAGAATGCCGTCTAAGCTCCTAACCATATGCTTCAACCTTGATACCATTATTCGCTGTCTGAATCGATCGTGATAACGACCTTCTTCACATGGTTGCTGTTGTCCACCTCAGCTGTTGCTTCGGACGTCGAGGATTCTGCCACTCCTCCCCCAGCGCGAGAAACACTTGGTCGTCTTGGTCTTCTCTTTTCTAGTGGTGCCTCCTCCGACTCCCCCCTTCTCTTCAGTCCCTCTGCCTTTCTGATGAAGTCTCCAAGTCCCCGAGAGGACGAGGCGTTGGTCAACGGTCATGCAATGATAGAGGTAGCAGGGCTCGAGCGGACAGATCTGGCCCGTGTGATCTTTCTCGCCCGTTTCCGAGCAGCTGGTTTTCGAAGTTGGTCCTTCAACTTCTTGGCCCTTCTTTGCCATATATCTGGCGCATTGCTCTATCGTTGCTTGTCTCCATGGCTTGCACGACTTCGGCCGTTGGTGGTAGGGGTCTAGCAAGCTCCTCGTACCTCTCCAATCTCTCCTCCATATCCTCGTTCTGGCTCTGCAAGTCGTGGATCTCGTCGTCTCGCTGCCGAAGCTTGTCCTCCAACTCCTTCACTCGTGAACTCAGATCCTCTGCCTCCAATGAATTTGCTCTGTCCTCTTCTACATCCTGGTTCTCCTCTCCCATTTTCTGTCCAAGACTCGCTGGTCTGGCTGATAGTCTGAAGATGTCTCGCGACATGGCTTCGAAGAAGAGCTGGCTGGAATTGCAGATGGTTTGTTGAGAATTCGGAGTTTGTTGTTATCTTGTGGTTAACTAAGAAGAGTGAGGTCTGCGAAGATCAATGACTTTTTTGTGATGGGATTGAGAGAGATGTGCGTCGTTGACGGTGTCCTGGCAAGGCGTTATCCGATTGAACATGAATGAAAACACCACGGAAGAAGAAAAGTGGGCCGGCTCGGTAGGCTCGTTAACACTGCAACTGTACTTCGAGGCATGGTTCAGGCAGAATCCCAGAGCCAGAGTCTGCGTGGGTACTGTATGGCTAAGGGCACTGTTTAACCAGTTCCCCACAAAAAGCGCTCAATCGATCATGACGGGTACTTCGATTTATATGAATCAAAGATCTGCAGTAGAGTAGAGCCTTATGCCTTCCAAGATTCAAGAATTCTGAATCATGCTAGATGCTGAGCATCTCACCAAGAGGTCCGGTCACACCACCAAGCCCAGGTGATCTCAAGGACCCCCTCCGACGCTTGGCTGTTGTGTTACTATCTGGAGCATCATCATTTGCAGAGTCGTCCTTCGGAGCAAATTCATCGTAGTGATGATTTCTCTTGTTATTTGGTTTATGGTCAGGTAACAGTGTACGATAAGGTGGATCCGCCTTATTCTTGGTGGTCCCATGCACATGCGGTTCCTGCATATCCACTTGTTCCTTCTTCTCATCATTCAGTTCCGTATTCTGATCTCTTAACTTAACCAATTCAATCGTCAACTGTTGACTTCTTGCCTTGGCTTTATTCAGCTCTTTGCCTATTTTCGTCTTCGACATCATCCTAATCGTCTTGTTGGAGGCGGCCAGCATTTGCTCGAGAGTCCTGGTGTACTCAGCTGCAGGATCATGCTGGCTGTAACCATTCGGGAATCTGTGCTCCCAGATTTGCTGGGAATTCTTGACCTCTGGAGCAAGTGTCCCGAAAGGGTGATCGAAGTCCTGAGGATCGAGGACTGTTTTCGCGATTTTACCTGCTATTCCCATTGTTACGAGGCGTCTTGGACGGGATGACTTGGCTGCTGTACTGGAAACAGACCTTCCCGGTCTTGTGGTTTTGACCTGCTTCATAGGCTGCTTGGATATCTTGCTAGCTCTAGTGGATTGAATGCGGTTATCGAGAGTCTCAAGAGAACTTAGATCGACAGGATCGACAGCTGGAGATGGTGGCTGAATTGTCGCATCTTCTGAAAGATTGACCTGACGATGGGCACTGGGTGCAGCTCCAGCGGCAAAGGCTCCGTTATGGGTATTATGTGGCTGTGGAGTGATCCTTGGAAGTCCGATAGGCTGTTGTGGTGGCTTTCCTACCTCTCCCAGTAGTCGGTAGGAGCATTTGGGCAGGTACTTGAACTGAAATGTTGCCTCCAGATGAGCTTTAAATTCTGTCAGTTTCTTGACCAGATCGTGAAATCTTGATTCAAGCTCCTTTCTCAAGTCCTCATGTCGTCTCCGTGGAGTCTCTCTATACTTTTTCTTCTTTGCATCCTTTTCCATCCGGGACTTCAACTCTCGGGCATCATCATCGAGCTCCGTCAGCTCCATACTGGTGATGATACCTCTCGACACGAAGGAGGCTTTGATGGCAGGATTTTCAAGTGGGAAAGTTCCTGTGAGAATACCGTAGTCGGATGACAAGCAGTTGAGGTTGTCGCAAAGGGTTGTGATGTCGATCATAGCCGGCGGACTTCCCGCGGCTGAGGGGCCTGAGTTCGACATTTTGGCTGCGGAATAGTACTCTTTACATCCATGTAGAGTATCCTGATGTAGGAAGCCCAATGAATGATGGTGGTTCTGAGGCGTTTCTTAATAGCGATCTGGATACCGGATGTGGTGATGCGAAAGTCGGTGCAGATGGGCTAAGGTGTTCTCGATGAGGTGTTCTCGATGAGGCGTTCTCGACTCAATAATATTATAGTAAGGATGCTCTGGTATGTTTTTTTCATCGGCTCACGTTGAGAAAGTGCAGGAAGTTGAAAGGGAAAACGCTTTGAGGCCTGATGAGGCACGACAAAGTAAACAGTGCGAAAATTACTCGAGCGCCCTAGTCTACTTCGAGCCTAGACCATGAGTTGCATTGGACATGGCTTGCACATGATCAATCGCTACTTGATGGACGACACGAACAGGACGACATTGTGAATTTGATAATGAGAGTCATACATGGTGCGACTCTTTTAGTGATTACACGTATTAGCCAATGGCTCCAGCATTGTTGCATACGTTCAAGTCAAGGCTTCATTTCCAATTGCCCCATTCTTTCATCTTCCTAACAGCACAATATGATAGGCACTGTTGGTATGGTTTGTTTCGTGATAGTGAAGCTATGAAGATCAAACAACTATATTGGCTGACTCAATGTCATTTCTTGGGCCATATGATGTACCCCTCCTATGGCAAATGCAACCGGCTTCCCTACCAGGCTCAATATGATGTCTATGAAAACCACCCGAACTAGGCCACCAGACTTCCAAAAACACTATTCCAAAGTCCAGGCATCTTCTTCCAACAATCATGGGCCTCGAATTCCGCATGCCCTGAGATGGTCCCGTGACATCTGATACTTCTTGTTCATTCGTGCGGGGATGTCTTCCTCGCTATCACTCTCCTCCGACGTGCAATCTCCAGCTCCCGTATGCCCAGATCTCCGATTGCCTGTCATCATTCTATTTTATCTCTCCTTTCGTTCCGTCATATCCCTCAACATTCTCCGCTCATCTTTAAAAGCATCCCATGCCTCCTGCCTGTCCTTGCTCAGCTCATCTCTTTCCTTTATGATCATCTCTTATAACGTTCCATCTCTTTAATCCTCGCTTCTTGGTCTTGGTTCGAGAAACTCTTACGCTTCGTGTTGGAACCCGGGTCATCTGGTGAGAGCTTGCTGTCGATCGATTCATGAACAGTGACACCCTCATCCGTAGATGCTAGGTTGGCGGGGAAGATGTTGCTGCTGCTGCGCTTCTGGAAATTGGCTGTGTGCTGATAGACTGCTTTCGTCGCAGCTTTGTCTCGAGCTACCAAGTTTTCAAGTGGTAGGTCTCTCCTAGCCGCTCGAGTTCTGATCATCTTGAAATGCGGCGCGGTCCTCGTGTACACATAGGCTTCCGAACCTTCAAGATCCCCCCTGAGGCTCTCCATATCCTCTCGGAGACGGTTGAACTCATCGTCAATTACTACAAGAACATCCTGTTTTTTCTCGAGATGCGACGATCTCACTTTCTTGCCCTTCGCAACACGTTCTGCCATCCATACAACAGCCTTCTTCAGCCCTCACGAATTTACTAAATAAGTGAATATGGATTTACCTATTTAGTAAAACTTATTTTCATTTACTTATTAAGTAAATATAATCTACTTGTTTAGTAAATAGAATCTACTTATTAAGTAAATAAGAATTTATTTTCATTTACTTATTAAGTACATAGAATCTACTTATTTAATAAACTGGACCAGGTTTAATTACTTAATAAACAAATTCTTCCAATTGTATGTGGTCCTCGACGTCGAAGATCCGATCCATGCAAGTTAAGCCCAGTGCAGCATACGTGTTTCTGATATTGTTGTCTCTGTCCTTGTCGAATCCGATGACTAAGGTGTTATAGCCGGCCATCAAGTATGATAACGCGGCGGCGTAGACTTCTACCTCCTCTAAAGCCACCAAGGTGAATGGTCGTGGAGGAACGTGGTCGTCGACGATGGAGTTCTGGATGCTAGAAATGGCTGTAGGGATGGATTTGGGTATGTTTGTTGTGATTAAGTTTTACAGACGAGAGAAGTCTTCTCGAAAAAGGCAGGAGATCGAGATCGAAAATAGTTGAATGAGCGGCTGGATTGCATTGGGCTAGAGGCTTGTCTGTAACCGGTTCAAATATTCATAAAAATCTGGCGGTTGCCTATTCTACGAATGGGTCATTGCTCGATTCGACCTTGACGACTTCAGGGCGTGGAAGTGAATGTGAAGATATCAGCGAGCGATCACGTGATTCATTGAAAACTGCACAGCAGAAATCCGACCTGTCATCGGAACACTGACTGCATATTGTGCTGCAGTAACGCAAAATCGGGACATCTATAGAAGCTAAGGTACTGAAGCTGACATCAAAAAGCATTTTCGTACAAGATAGACTGTCACATTCGGGCCGGGTGGTGAATCCCATCGATTTCAGAGAGCCGACCACCTTTTCTAGATGAGGACCATAATATTCCTTGATCACACCACTCTTGATATCGACGCAATCCAACTTCAAAAATCAACTCAAAAAATCTTATAACAGCCAAATTTTCTCGATTAGCTCAAGATGGCCACGCCCTGGAGAAGATTGTCCTGAGCTCGGCGATAAGCAGATGAGATTCGCTTAATCAGCGAAGTAAACAAGAAATCTCAACTTCAAGGATATTCGTTACAGTTGACTAGAAAGCCCTTTTCCATGTGGGTATTAGGTCAAAAGGGTCCGGTAAAGTCTATCAACAGATCTTCAATTGGTAAAGAGCCTGTCGAGAAAGGACAGGAGCTGCTAATTGTCCGCTCTTGAAAGGAGGGCACGATGATGTCGAATGGACATGAGCACTTGGCAGAAAAGCCATGGTTCAGCAGTACCCATTATACGAGAGCCAAAGATTTAGGAGCGGATAATCCTTTCAGCATTCTATACATTGTTCTGCTGGGCGCGAGGATGGTCGGGAATGGAAAGGCGCAGGAGGAAGGGTCGCAGACTTGGAATCCATATCACGATAACAGTCACAAGCATTTGTGGGACAGAGGACGGGTTGAAAAGTTTCAACCCAACTAGCTACAGCAATCTATGACAAGGTATTCCAAGAACAGTGTCTGCAATGTTCGAGATCCAAAAGAACAACCAATAATCAGACAATCATGTATGCGTAGTATATGTGTAGGAAACAAAATCAAGCGCCACCATTCTGGCCACGATCCTCCAACATCATCTTCTCCCATCTGAGTCTTGTCATCTCTTGCTGGAGTCTCTCAACCTCTGCGGCTCTCACAGCGATGTCACGATCAATGTCGGCAACTGTTCGGGGTCGGACTGCGGCGGCTGCAGGTGGAGGGCCTCGTGGGGACTGTTGCACACCGGAACCATTCATAGTCTGTATAGGACCTTGTGTCTGTTGACACATGACTGAACCATTCGTAGGCTGATTGATGGCTCGGAATTGTGTAGTGGAAGGCATCTGGCCGCCCTGAGTAGGCTGGGTCTTGGTTTTCTTGCGGGGAGGCTTGCTTGCTGTTGGCGTAGAACCTTGCTCGGAGCTGTTGTCGGAGTCGATCAAGATGACATTCTGTCGCTTCTTTTTATTCGTAGTCTTGGTATTGATAATTGGAGTAGCCTTCTTCTTCTTCGCCGCGGTCGATCTGCGGTATCCCGGAGGGATGTCCTGGTTGCCGATTTCAGTGTACTGGACCTTGAGTTTGTATTCGTAGAATTCGCCAACCTTGTTCTCTCGTTCCAAATACTTGCGTAGTTCGGTCAAGCACTTTTTGCAATGAACCAACTCGTCGTATAAGATGCTCAAAGTTTCGTGCTCCTCTGCCAATTGCTTGCTCCAGTCCTTTTGTGTACCAGGTTCTGAAGCGGCCTGCTTCTCCAATCGCTTGACCACCTTCTTTTTCAAGTTCTTCATCCGATCCTCAAAGTCGTAGAAGTTTCGAGGGTGACGGAAACCGCCTGCAATGAAAGCAGCTTCGTTGGGTTGACCATCATAACGAGGGTGGGGAAGAAAAGTTCCATGAAGAATATAGAAGTCTGACAGCAAGGCTCGCTCCATGTGCTCGAGACGCACAAGGTCGTCGGTTGTGACAGCAGATCCACTGAACTTAATATCACTCATTCGTTCATCCATAAGTCGGAACACCTCTGATCGCTGAGATCCATCGGAAGTGACAGATCCAGAAGAGCTTCTGGCAGGCAATGGAGTTCGAGGGGTACCATTACTGGGAGAAATCGAAGTGTTCTTGAGCGGCGCAGATGGAAGCGCAGTTCGAGGTCTGGTACCATTGGAAGTGGCAGATGCAGACTTGGATGTCGTGGATGGTAACAGAGTCCGAGAACTGCCCATGTCTTGCTGACCTTGAAGTGGGGACGATCTAGAAGGAGTAGCAGCGATCTGAGAGCCGTACGGGCTGGCGGACGACCGCTGAGTAAGGGTAGCAGGATACCAAAATGGCATTGGCTGACCAGGAGACGGCAGAGAGAATGGATTGAAGGTAGTCTGCGTAGCGGGACGCTGACTGCTGAACGGTGTCTGAACTCTGGGTACTCCATTACGCCCAGTCTTTCCAGGATTGATGCGGCCGTTGACAGAGCCAGGAGTTGCCTGAGACTTTCCAGCATTGTCCTTTACTTGTATTACAGGGCCCAAGCGGGGACGACCGTTGATCACCGAGTAAGAAACTGCACCAGAGTTTGACTGATGAGCTGTGGGAGTGTTGAGAGAGTGAGAGCGAATCTTATCGAAGTGTGCTGAGGGATTAGCCGCAGTAGAAGGCTTGACACTGAGATTGGCGAAGTCGCGCTCATCGGTAGTGGTGTGGATGACGGACTTGGTTGACTGACCAGAAGGTCTGATGAGACCATTGCCTGCCTTGCTCTTGGAAGATCCAGCGGACAATGATGCATCCTGTTGAGCTCCACGTCCATATTTCTGAGAGGTAGGGCCCCAAGAAATGGGTGGCAGTGGTCTCGCAGATTGGACTTCATTGACAATCATGTTGTGAAATGGGCCATCACGATTTGCGGTAGGTCCGGATACCACGTTCGAAGCAGCAACCGACTGTACAGCCATGGAGGCAGCAACGACTCTTGCAGGTGTAGGTGCAACTACGGCCGCAGGAATAGAAGTTGAGGTATCAGAGCCGCTCAAAGTCGAGCTTGTGGACGGGATCGCAACTGGATGAGCTGGAGCCCCACCTGGTACAGAAGTAGGAGTAGTGGTGTCGGTCAAAGGACTTGAGGTTGGAGATGTAGCTTCGACGGGAGGAAGAGGGCCTGGGTTTGGTACCGCAGCGATATCTTCCTCGTTGATGGGCAAACCTGAAGTGCCAACTGGACTGTTGGCCATCTTGACGAGGATCTCGGCAGCATTGAGCGTCTCAGCCTCTTCGCGCTCTGACGTGGTAGGCCGGGAAGCAGTCATTGTGTGAGTATATTGTATGACAAAGGTTGAGTAAAGGCGGAATGTGGTGGAAGGTATGCAGTAAGGTCTGTAGTGAAGAGGTTAGTTAGATAAGGCGTATGCTTTTCGGGGGAGCGTTTGTGATGTGGAGAGATCGGCCCTCGAGGAGCCTTCGCATACTTGAAGCTGAACTCGAGTAGATGGTACAGATGATCGTGGAACGAAGATATTAGGGGACAAGTGCAGGGAGGAGTAGCGATTGAGGTCTCAGTCACTTACATAGATCAGATCAAGTCTGTGTTGAGTTGTGTGTGTTCAATGGACCTCAAGGGAGATCTGTTTTGGTGCTCCTGTCTGACAACAACCCGAGAACGCGCAGCGTTCCCAAGTAGCGGCAACAAGCAGTCGGTCGTGCAGGCAGCGCAAAGACTGCAGAGTGTTTGAAAGAATGGCAAAGCAAGTGAGATCTGCGTAATTTGTGCAAGAAGTGTGCAAGAGAGAGTTGTGTTGTTGGTGGATTGAGGTTGGGGTGACGAAGGTAGAGTTGTTGATAGTCGGAAGATAGGTGAGGCGAGCACAGCCTTTTTGTGCGCTCCCCGTCTCCAACCTGGCTACGCAAGTCGTCACGCTAGCTGTTCACCCCGAAGTCGATCCTCCTTCTCCAGTGGTATTGCAAACATCGTAGTGATGCGACATACAAGAGTGAACAATGACTCGTCCACCCGCTGAAGAGCGAGTCAAGGTCGGAATGTCCCATGATTAGCCATTGTTGGACTGTTGCATCATATCATTCCCTGTTCCTTACTGTAGCACCATTCAAGCAGACATCAAACTTTCTTCGTTTTCATGCTTCCCAAGGCCACTCCAGCCAACGGCCTAGATCCAATGTAATAAGGGAGCCTGACTATCAGCTCTCATGTGCAAGCACCAGAGCGCCAGTCTCAGACGAGCTCTTTCTGAGCACATCTAGATATTCAATAGCATTGAGTATAGCAAAGACCCCAAATTCTCCTCATGCTCTTTGTTTCCGCTAATCTTGAAAGTTCCAAGAACTTCCAGCTGTGCCTGCTCCCTAAATCACCATGACAAAGGTAATAGCCAACAAAGGACGTTTCCATCCACAAACCAATATTAAGAGTCAAGGCAGACACGAGAACCATAAGACACTAATGGCTGTGATCACTGATTGTCGGAAGATGTCTCCGTCCGAACGAGTCCTGTGTGCAGCGGCACTCTGCAATGCTCCGAGGAACTGGAGTCCATGGACACTGGTAGAGCCCCGTGTTCCGAGTTACCCTGCAAGAGGCCCGCCACCGTCCGGACGCAAAGTAGGAAAGGGTGGGCTTGTGCTACTTGAAGGCTTCAAAGTTCACACGGGCGCCGTCACGAGACACTGCGTCCATTGGCAGCTATGGATGTTGCTTGATTTCTGGCAGAAATGCTTTCCAGGACGTCGTCGATGAGGCGGACAGAGATATGTTTCTTGTATATATATGTCCCGTGATTGAGGACCTAGCGATATCAGTCCATGCACACCAAGACAAATTTGTTCTGTCAAAGGTGATTCCAAAGATATTCAGGCAAATAACACTTACTAGTATATTAAATGTTGATCAGGAAGAGAGAAGCCAGTAGATTTCTACTTCTCTTCGTTCTTATACCAAGAGAATCTAATCTTTTTCATTCAGGGACAGATGTCTGGAGACACGTGTGCCGACTGTGCACCGTGTCAGGCACACGACAAGTCTTGGTCTCTCACCCAGACATTGTATCAAGCCATTTTCATCGGAAGAGCTTCAGTGTTGCAGGAAACTCGTTTACGAGATCTTATGATATCTCTGGAATGCTCTAAGACATCATTGAAGATATCTTCTGTGCTCAACTGCTAGAGATTCCAATCATGCAGGGCAGCTCTGCGATGGACGAAAGTATTTCTCAGTTGTGAAAGAGGTGTCTGGTGACACTCGAGTCTGGGACTCTCCAGGACTTGGTTTCAGATCCGGATAAAGAGTCGTTCCTCCGGTGTGAAGATGTCCAAAGACATGTTCGAAACGCGTTGCAAGACTTGCGCAACTCGAAAGATGAGGTCCAGACCTGGTATGAATAAGACCACGTTCGTCGAACATTGGAAGAGGAAAGAGTGCCAGCGGAGATATATATAGCTCGTCGTTGAAAGGGGAAGGAGCTAGAATTGATTTCGACAGTTACTTTACTTCTCACCCGTTCTTTGACTGCTCAAAGAAACGCGGTGAATGGATTTCTTCAACGCTGCTGTCCTTCAAGTAGCGCTCCAGGGATGTGACAAGATGAAGCTGAGACTCTGAAGCTGTTATGATGCTAATTTGGCTGCAAAGAGCGTTGAGTCTGGGTCTGCTGGGTGTGCGGCGCTGGGTGAGCACTGGGTGACTTGGTGGCGTTGAGACTGGTAAGATCTTAGCTGAAACCAAGGGGTATCTGGCTGCTGCTTGCTTTTACTCGTGTGCTGAGTCTTAAGTAAGATGAAGAGACGCTCTGAGTAATAGATTCTGGTTGCGAGAGCGTGTTGATGTCGCAGTTGTGACGGCTCGGTAGCAGGATGTTTGTGGCGTTAATCTCATCTCTTCTGGTGTTCAAGGACGGAGTATCAACGAAAAACTAAAATTAACGTGTTCGAAGAACCTAACTCACCTGTACTTTTTCTGAAGAAACAGGAGAAGGTGTTGTTTGTTAAGAAAGAGAACGTGATCTTGGTGTTGTAAAGATGTAGCTTGACGTTGACTTTGAGTTTCTGGCGGGGTTGTTCATCCGAAGCGCTAGGGTGTTAAGATTTTGGGCCGACTAAGTCCTACATCGGATCGCTTCTTACCAGAACTTCTGCGATGATGTAAACATTTGGCCACGATCTTTCATTTTTGAGATCTCTAGGCCGTCCATTCTCTCCAAAAGATTACACTTATTCACAGAGAATTGGGACATCTGAAATGTGTTTGAGTTTGGCGCGGTACCTGCGAAGTCCCGAACGCCGGGGAAGGGGAGAATGCACTTATTCGTCAACTATCAAAGGCTTCTAATTATAGTTTTGAGGTTAAAGTCTCCTTGGAGGGTTGAAAATGAGGATCAAATAGTCAACAAATAGATGAAATGCATAAGCAAAGCCAGCAAGCAGCCCATAAATTCCCCTCGACCAGAAACTCCAACAAGCTACATTTCCCGTTCCCTGCAGACAAATGGGTGATCCTCGAAGAGCGTATCGCTCACAAACTCATCTGATTATTGGATTCCCACACTCTCTCCACTTCCCGCTGCATGTTCCACATCCCAAACCCCGTAAACACACTTTTCCCCTCATCCACAACCCTCTCGATCTCCCAGCCCTTATACACTTCCACATTCCCCTGTCCAGCAGCTCTAGCACTCTCACAATCCACTCCCTCCCACGGCAAAACAAGAACAAACTTGCCAACAGCACTATTCCTCATCTCCCTCAAACCTCCCAAAATCTGTTCCTCTCTTGCCTTCCAAGCTTGTCTCTGACTAGATGAGACTTTAATCGAGAGTCTTACGTCTTTCAAGCCACTGAATGTCGCCTCGTCGTCCGCAGCGGATAAGATATCCCACATCGTGCTCCAATCCAGAGTCTCACACAGCGGTGTATACCTACTGCTCGCGAAAGCCACGGCGTAGAACTCTGTTGTCGGAAGAGTAGGGAGCGTATATGTGAGGTTGAGGGAGCGGATGATGTTCAGGGTGGATGCAGGGAGGGTGTTAAGCAAGTGAGTGAGTGTGGATGTTGGTGGGGAGGGGATGTGGAAGGTTGATGTTTTGTATAGGATGGGTTGGGACTCGGTGTAGCTGTTTGGGATGTTAGATTGCATTTCATTTTAAAGTGCGTGCACGATAGACAATGGAAGGAAGGGTAGGGAGATACTCGCATTTGTTTACACACCAGTAGAAGAGCAATGGCATTAGGGTGTGACAGAGTTTGTGTTGATATCAGCCTCTTGGTTGATGCCGAGATGCCTAGATGGATATCCTTATGCCCTACACAGAATTTCCAAATCCAGTTTCGGATTTCGCGAGGGATTTTGACCAGAAGCGGAGATGATCCAATCGACATGGACATCTTTGGTGGCTTCAGTTTCTTTCGTGGCAGCGCTACAATTCCAGCGATTGAATTATTTGGATGAGCGCAACACAATGAGGTCTCAAGTGGGTGGCTGTCGAGATTAGGTTGAATCATACAGGCGAATGGTTGACTGGATGAGAAGATGGTGAGAGTTAGGACGAAGTACACCCATGACATTCTCCCGCCGCGCTCTTTTTTAGAGCTTCGGCCCAACCTCCCAAAAGAAGATCCAAACAAATCTCATCGCGCAATGAAAGTCCTGTTTGAAAAAAATCGCAAGTGAGAGTCTATTCCAAATGCGCAGCGTCGGTTAACTCGCTTCCATGTTCGGGCAACTCGCACGCCCGAGCCGGGGCATCAACAAACAAGGTTAAAAAACGACGATGACAGCTTAGTCCGTCTAGGCATTAAGTTTTCATTGCAGACGCCGAAGTCATTGTAAGCTCGTTCGTCATGTATCTTACTTATAGCGGGAATGAATTGATTGTGGCATGGAACGGGTAGAAACGGGAGCGGAATTCCGCTGATGACTACAGCTGGGTGAGACGAGGTGCGGATGTGGGAAAGGGGAAGGGAAAGGGACCGGGAGTGGATAGGAACTCGGAACTCCTTGGAGTGAAATGAGCGAACGCGGCAATGATATCGTTGGCAGCCCTGGTTACACGAGCAAGCCAATGAGAATAGATGTATGCGAGTGAAGCTGATAAGGAAAGCTTCCTCAAAAGTTGCCAAGCAGCACATCAATAGGTCGACCACTAAAAGCAGATGAACCGACGACATAGGGTTGAAAATTGCGCTGCTTCAACGCAAAGCGTCCATGCTGCATTGTTGTGGCACTTGAACGGGTATCATTAATCAGAACTTACGGGCCAACCTGCTCCCAACCATCAACACCCAAGATCCCACCATCATCAGCTTTAGGATCAATCGCCCATTTCCTGATCGCCATAGCCTCGAGACTAGTTCTCCATCCCGCTTGATACATCTCCATCCCAGTCCAAGCAATCATAGCAGCATTATCAGTGCAGAATTTGGGCGGAGGAAAAATAAGCTTGATATTCTCATGCCCATTTGCATCCAGAATAGTCCTCAGGATGGTCTTCAGGAATTGATTGCTTGCAACTCCTCCAGATACAACGAGAGTGTCGACTTTGATTTCAGGTCTCTCGAGGGCGAACAGGACCCGAGACGCGAGATGCTCGAATGCTACCATCATAGTCACTCTAGCCAATACTCTCCGCTCCGCGTCATCCATTGCAGGAGCTCGCTCGACGATTTTCTTGATTGATGTGCCGATGCCAGAGTAAGTGAAAGCATCTGCATACTTCTTTCTTCCTTCAGGTCCAGGGGTGGAATATGGCGGTAAGAGCTTCCAATCGTAGATCTGACCCGCTGCCTGTCGAGGGCTGCCGAAGGACTTTGGAGGAATATAGTTGAAATGCGGTTGGGTATCTGGGAAGGCGAATGTTTCGAGTAGACGGCCATACATGACATCTGCCGCTCCTTCTAGATAAGATGAAGGCAGAATATCCCGAGCACATTTATCAATCATATCCCCAATCGCCAGATCCGTTGTATTTGCGAGGATTTCGTGGTTGCACAGGGACTGGGAGTGGACCAGCATCGTGTGTCCGCCAGATACAAGTAAAGTCAAGAATGGGAACTCTGGTTCCTTCTTTTCCAGTCCTTCCTTGGTAGCATTCAGTGCGGACACCAGTCTTGGTGTGAGAGCATGTCCTTGCATATGGTTGACGCCCAAGAAAGGTACCTGCCATGCCACAGCCAGGCCCTTCGCAGTATCAACTCCAGTTATCAAACTTGCTCGCATGCCAGGACCACGAGTGGCCGTTACGAAGTCGGGTTGCTTTCGAATGTGGGTGCCATGTTCGCCCTTCACGAATATTGCTTTCTCGGGAGATCCGGTTGATTCCTGGAGGGGCAGACTCTGCAGAGCTCGATTGACGAGACCGGAGAGTGTCTTTTGGTGCGAGACATGTGCTTCGATGGGATGCACTCCGCCGTATGCTCGATTGTCGGATGTGATCTTCTCATCGAAGTGGAGAGTGGCCGAGTTGTTAGGGTGCTTTTCGAGTACTGCTACAGAGGTATCATCGCATGAGGTTTCGATGGCGAGGGTAAGCAATGTCCGCCGCTGCAGCCATGCTTTCGTCGGGTGGTGGAAGCGCCTGATGAGGAGACATGATGGCCTCATCAAGCTGGAAGTTTTGTTGGGCGTGAATGAAGTCTTGTTTGGCTTTGAAATCGTAGGATGTTGAAGCGCGATTCCAATCAGAGCTTCAGCCACACGCGGAGGGTCCACACAGCCACTTCAAGGCATGCTCAGCGCCACTGCATCATCGACTCCCAACTTTCCATGTATTAGCACTTTCCACCATCCCAAATAAAGTCTGGCTCTACAAGTGACACCAGTGACATTCCACTTTGGCAGCACGAACTAATCGGCCTCTAGTTACTAGCTGGAGATTGACAATTGACAACGCAATGGTGTCTTACTTTTTGCAGGCCGTCCCTTGGACAGAGGAGCTAGATCGTACAGATCACAAACATTTGCCAGGCCGGTCACAGGTAAAGGAAGAACTAACGAATTTCAAGTTTGAAGGGTCGTTGTTCTTCTTATCCCAAGAACATACATCAATGCCTTCCCGAAGGAGTTGTGTCAAAAACTTGTGGCCCGGCAAAGATGGAACATGAGGATGCAGCGCTTGCAAGCCGAATCCCAAGTGCCTCAACCGGAGAGACGAAATCGCGAAAGCTACGAGAAAGGGCAAAAGCAAAGACCAAGAAGATCTTACACATCGAAACTCCTTCGTCGTCCGATGGCTCCTCCTACGAGGCGGCGCAGGACGAACTTCATGAGAGCCCGGCCTTCAACCCGGACAAATTCCTTAATCAAGCTCGCATACGCCAATCTGGATCTTCTCCCAAAGCAGCAGCTTTACTGCAGGGACTCCAGAGTACAGTTGAAGCGGTCATCCACCCCAAAGCTGCAATCCAGTCTCGGGCTACAAGGAAGACAGCTGGGAGTCTCGCAAAGAGCCGTCCATACCTCTCTCGAAAAGCGGACTTGGATTTCCTGCAGGCGCATGAGGATCTGGAGGAAGCTATTGGTGGTGATGATGGAAATGCCGAGGATGGAGATGTGAGGAATGATAAGATCGATGGCTGTACAGGCCATATTGAGGAGATGGAGCGGAAGAGACAGAGCATCAGAGTTGCGTGGGTCACGACGAGACATGTTCACAGAGCGCGTGTTGTGGATGCTATCCCGCCTCCTTTTCCAGACGATGAGTTCTTCCTTCGGAAGGATGGTTGTGGTTACCCAAAATTTCAGTGGGGAAAATGGATTGCGCATGTAAGGTCTTCGAGCAATTATATTGCATGAATGTAGGCTAACATGCAGCAGAAATTACTGCATATTTCACAACCCTTTTCGGCGCAATATATAGATGATTTTGAAGAACTCCCTTTCGATTTTGATACCCTTCGCAGGCATGTAGAACGTTTCGTTATCGTCAGCGCGCCACTACAGGAATTCATATCGGATACTCGGTGCATTTACAGGTGGCAAGACCCAGCTCGAACAGGCAGATGGATGGCGTTATATTTTGGCTTGTGGCATTTTTCTCATATCATGACCTTCGTGGTAAGACTCAACTCATATCTCTACCCGACTTTGCTGACATGAACTAGTATGGTTACATTCTTTACTCAACCATCATGAACCACTTCTATCCTCGATCTGTAGCCGATCTTCGAGCGGAAATGACCCGCAGCTTTGATCGTGGAGCAACAGCCTTCAAAGTGGGCGAACTGATGGACAAGCATGGATCCGACAACTGGTTAGAGCCACTATTGGATGAGCTTGGGCCATACATCCAACTCCAGATTGGTGATCTAGCATCATTTCTTGAAGCAGCATACAATTTCTACCACTTTCGGTCTCCAGCAGCAACGATCGCAACCCTATGCTTCTTCGCGGTACTTTTTCTACTGACTGCACTTATGGATTCCAGGTATGCTATGAAAGTACTGTGGTTCTTGATTGGATTGGTTTTCTTCATTTGCTGGCCCATATCGTCGCTGTACCCTCGCTATCGGCTCCTGGTGTCACCTCTCAAGTGGATATTATGGGATGTGCCAACACATTCGGAGCTCTCTTTCCAATTCCTTCGAGAGCGAGCAGCAGTTGCTAGAGAATCCATGATTACAAATCAAAAGCATGAAAGTGCCGTCATTGAGACGACCACTCCACAACCGGCCTTCCCACTCAAGTCCAATGGTCGGGATGTTTCTGATGATGAATCTTTCGTCACTTCAGCTACATCTCTCGATGACGAGGATCTAGATGTCCTCAGTTTCGGCTGCACATTCCAGCACGTCCCAGGCTACTTCATAATATCCACGACGGGCGTCCGGTTTGATCCAGGCATAAACCACTTTTCGCATTCCAAGTCCTTCTCTAGAGCCTATAGTGAGCTCCTCGAGATGTCCAAGCGGCAGTCACCCTCCTCGATTCTTTCTCCGCTAGCAAAAATCACGACTGGGATGGACAAATTGGAATTATGTTTTCGAAGAAAAGCCGAGGGTCCTGGGATGGCTAGAATCAGCGATAAGGATGACGGAGAAGTGCTGCTGCTGGAGAATATGAGGGGGCGAGACAAGGCCTTCAATGCTATCATTGGCTTTAGTGGGGTCCGGTGGCAGCATCTGCAAAAAAGACCAAAATCAGAAGGAAAGAAGCAGAATCATATGGCCAAGGATACTCCGGCTCGATAGAAGGACGACTTTAAAAAATTTCAATTTATTGTAAAGTCTTATGCCAAGATCCACCCAGGCTCGCAATACAGTCTTTGCTCGACGAGCCCAATCATTCATGGAACCATCACAATACACTGAAAGGGCTGCAGTCTTTTGAACTCGACTCCAATCCGGATCATACCCGGAATCAGATCACAGGGCGCGGGTGGACCGTTGGATCGGGTAGGATGTAGCGCTAGACCCTAGCCGCACAGCCTCAATGGGGACTTCACAGCCTCGCCAGGCAGTCACCAACATCCCTCATTGATCACCAAAAAGGTACGTATAAAGTCTTCAGATCTCTGCAGAAAAGAAGCTCACCAAAACTTTCAATCGACAGAGCTTAAATACATCTAACCAAAAACTTGCTGCTCGAACAACAATTTCGAAGCCCCAACCCCATTGACGTCATAAGGCTGAAGCCTCGCACCTCACATTCAGCAACCTCACAATGAATCCTCAATACCCCCACGAGAAGTCCGCTCCTCCAGAGAAGAGTACCCAGCAATCTACATCCACCCTTCTCGCACCAGCATACACACCCTTTCGCACAACCTTCGCCTCCCTCTCCCTCCACCGCAGCGACCGCATCCGCCTCCTCTCCTTCACACAATCCGAAATCGACGGTCTGCGCGCCGTAGTAAAAAGCACCTACCCCAAAGGTCTCCAATCCGAACAGAAATACGGCGGATCGCACGAATTCAAACTCTACGGGAACCCATGGTACGGACAATCGTCTGACGCGATATGTTCGCGCGTGGTGATGAGGGAGGTGCTTGCGTATTTGTTTTCCGTGGGATGGATACTGCATGCAAGTACGGATGTGAGTAAGAAGCAGATGGATAAGGATACGCTTTTCTTCAGGAAACAGCAACAAGCGCCCCCTCCTAGCGAATGGATCGCTATCTCGTTCAATAAGAGTGACCAGTTGCGCTTGATTGGTGCAGATGAGCAATTGCGCACTGCGTTCAAGAACCTGCTTTCGAGTATGAGACTTCTGCAGACGGATTGTGGATGGAAAGACCGAACGCTGAATGCGTGGGAATTCAAAATCAATGGGTATCCATGGTGGGCTACTGGTGAGGAGACGATGAGTACGAGGATGTTGCTGATGAGGATGTTGGAGTGTTTGGAGGGCTTGGGATGGAGTTTATATGCGAGTATTGATCAGAATACTAGTAGTGGAAATGATACTAGTGAGACGGATACGTGGTATTGTGTTAGGGAGAGAGGATGGATCCCTGGGAGTGCGGTGTTCCATCGTTAAGGTGCAGGCTGAAGTTAGGCTTTGGTCGGACGGTGTTCTTCATTCCTGGTTTGGCGCTCTGGCGTGGACAATCATAGGCATGCAAGGGTCTCGATTTGTATTGGAATAGCTACTTTTGTGCACATATGTGAGATTCTTGTGCCTGGTAAAAAACATTCTTTGTTCCGCATACTTCTTCATGTCTCTCGGAGCCAGCTGCTCAGTTTCTCCTCAAATCTAATTCTACACAACAAAGCCACACCGAACACCAGAGCACGGAGTCAAGCTAACTATAGCGCCGTCTCCTCCCCCATCTCCTCTCTTTATTCCTCTCTCTTTCCCTCTCCCTCCCACATTCCCTACACCCACCCTGTTCACACTCCCTACACTTCCCTCTTCTCTCCCTCTCACACTCCCCTCTCACACTCCCCTCTCCCCTCCTTCTCACATTCCCTACACTCATCCCCATTCCCATCTCCCCCATCCCCATTCCCACCCCTCCCTATCCCCTTCATCTCCTCTGCAGCACCCCTCCTCCCCGGCATCCCCACCTCCACCCACTCCCATACAATCCCCAACACCTCCTGATCCGCAACATAATACTGCCCAGTCTCACGAACATACGACACTCTCTGCTGACTGATATGAGGGTTGAAAGTTTCTCGAGCGGAATAGCGGGCGCTGGGTTGGTGGCGTTTGTGGTGTTCGATGGCGAGGTGGAGGTCGGTGGTGGTGATGTAGCCTGGTTGGATGGGTGGGGGATTTTGGTATGGGGAAGTCTGGGTAGGGGGAGGGGCTTGTGGCTGGAAAGGCGTATATTGCGGATTGAGAGGTGAGAGGGCGTTTTATGGGGGAGGTAGGACGAGTTGTGGGTCATTTCCTTGCGGTACTAGTACGGGTTGCTGAGGGTATGGTTGCGCTGGAGGTAGCTGTTCAGGAGCTGGAGGTGGCTGATACGGGTGCAATTGCTGAGGGACTGCAGGTGGCAGTCCGCAGCAGGACGCTGCTGGATGACAGGTTGTTGAGCTTGTTGCGGAGTGGGAAGATTTGCAAGTCCTCCTACTACTGATCTTCGTGGGAAGAGGCCGTCAGCGTTTGGGATCCTTGGGAACATGGTCTGATTACTTGAGGGTCTATTTGCGATTGTGATCGTTGGTTGAAAAAGGACGATGATTTTCACTAATTTGAAAATAGATGGAAGGTATATATATAGCCGCATGATGCTTTGGGAGTTAGGGATGCGAGTCGTTGAAGGAAGACACATCGGGGTGGTGAGTAAAGGGGATATGATTTCTACAGGTGGTCCTGAATGTCCAAGAGAGCATCCACCAAATCAGCAGCCTAAGTTTCCGTAAGAATGCACAATTCGAAATGCCTATGAATCCCCCGACAGTTTCTTCAAATTATTCTATGTTCCACCACCACTTCTTCTCAACAAACACAGAGCAAGGTTCAACCAACAAGCATCTCAAAATGACAGAACAAGGATAAAACAATTACCAAAACCATCAGAACGAAATCGAGATATTCAGGATGTCTTGGAGTGGATGGTAACGTCCCTACCCACCATACCCCTCCCAAGCAGGACGATATCCTCCAAGTCACTTCGCTCCATCCATTCCCGAACCAAGAATTCCTGATCCCCACTGTCCTCTAAATGTCCTCACCACTTACCTCCTGGCAGCCATAATGTGGAAGACCAAGTGTAGCAAATCCGAAGCATAGCTTGCATTGGACAAGCTTGCTGAGGAGGATAAGATCTGGAAAAAGCCTTCGGGTCACTGGGTTTATGCGAAAAATCCATTTGTACTGGGACGGATGGGCAGGTGGGAGGATATGATTGGTGAGGTTAGAGATGAGAAACAGCATTTGAGAATGCTGGGGGCCGAGGAGGAGAGAAAGGAGGAAGAAGTTCAGGAAGAAGTTCAGGAAGAGGAGGTTGCTAAAACAAACATCATCAGAAGCGAGGTTATGAAAGATGAGGAGAAGAGTGCGGGTGTTAGCGGAGTGGGCGTTGCTGAGTAACATTTTCTCTCACATTGTACGTAGCTGTCCTACTGTCTTTTGAATCGAAATTTTCCAAAAACCGCATGCATTTCTGAGGCTTTGGTTGTGCGTAATGTCACTGGAATGACGTGTGGCAAAAGACTGCTTGGACATGCTTCACACACTCGGAATCAATGTTGTTTATTGACCGGATACCAGCGTCGTGTCTTCGTTAATGTTAATGTCATTTCTTCGACTCTGTATTTGATTCGCCTTGATGGATTTGCCTAATGTATGCCTGACATATGTTGATCAACTACTTCGGACTGTGTAGAAGTTACTGGCTACTCTAGAGGCGAAACCATAACATGTTCAACGCATTCGCCACCCTGGCGGGCGGTCTTTGGCCCCACTCAGCCAATGATTCCTGTCTCTAGTCTTGAACAATCACATTGTCCGCTCAAATCGACCGAATAGTGTGCAATGGAATGAACATTGAATGGATACCGAAAGGTAGGAACGGTCTTCCAACATTTGGTGTCTATAAATATCCAGCCACGGCTCAGTTTCTGGAACAAACCTCCTTCCTGAAATACCACACACAAGCAATCTTCATTATCACCTTGTGCAAAGTTATAACTTTAACAACCGCAGAACACAAACGACGTTTACATTCAATCAACATGAACTATCAACAACAACCTCAACAACAATACGCCCAACCTGCTTACCAGCAGAACTATGCTCAGCCTCCGTATCAACCATCGATGCAGCAGCAGGGCTTGTTACCTAATCCAGGTGTAAAGGGCAATGGTATGCCTCCACCTCCACAACAATGGCCCCCGCAGCAACAGATGCGTCCTCCACAACAGGTAGCTCAACCAGGAGCTCAATATCCACCACCTCAATACTACCCACCACCACCCGCACCGCAAGGATATCCGCCACAGCCCTACTATTATCCCCCACCTCCACCACCCGAGCCGAAACCAGATCCTATCCCACCCTTAGGTCAGGTGGTCACAGAGCAACAGATCATGCAATGCCTCTGCCAAACGCGCGGGTTGAGTATCAGGGAGGCACCGCTGATAATGTCCTTTGGTATCCGTATTGGTCAGCTAAGTCCGCTTGCAGATGGGAAGTATTACATTAATGTGCAGTCCTTTCGCGAGGAGATGGAGAAGTGGCATGCTGGTGGAGGCGGAGGAAAGGGGAAGGAGTATCCTTATGGGCCCGGTGGCGGTCCTGGTGGGCAGTAGACGTGGAGAATTGCTTTGGGAAGTTTGGTGTTTTTCTCGATGAGCTGCTAGCCTTCAAGTGACTGTTGGCCACTGCATGGTGTTTAATTTAATGTATTTGTCCTAAGAAGTGTCTGATGACTGGATGAGGCTGGTGGCTAGGATGACATTACTAAGATCTCCATCTCGCTTAAATTGTGGAGTCAAAACAAAGCAGCTTCCCATGCGTCGCGGCTCGTAATGCGTACATCAATCGGCATTTGCCTGGTACAATAGACTGAAACTAAAATCAAATTTTACATTCAATGACTCTCCATGTACTCATGCTACAATACATGCTCAGCTTCCGAATCCAGAAAAGTCTTCTTCAGTCTTCCGTGTACCCAATACGGGACCTCTTCATTTGCATTATGCGATAATTTCCTAAATGAGAAAGCTTCGATAGCATACACTAAGTCGCTGAAAGTATCTTGTTTCCAAGCCCGCGAAGTGTAAACGGCTTGGGCACTGCGCCTTGGCACTGTTACTGTGTTGGAGGCATTGAAAGTACTGGCTATTTTCTGTGCTATGTGTGTAATACTGATAAAGCTGTTACCGGAAAGATACCAGTCAAACTCCCATCCAGCAAATCACGTCGTAGCCGAGGCTTGGTAGTTGAGAAAGGAAGTCGATGATCATGATTCAAAACCACCAAGTTTGCAGTCTATAAATACCTACCTACGGAAGCTTCTTCATAGAATCAAACCTCCCTCACTCCGCATCAAAAGCATTCAAGACATCAACCAGAGATACTTCCCCATTGTATCTTTACCACATAAATTCAAGCATAATCATCATCATTCCATCATGAGCTTTTTCTGGCCACCACCAGGAATGTACTCACGGTTCCGAAGACCTGCAGTACACATGATACACCCGGCTTCGATACCTCCCCGCTTTCCTGCCCAGAACCTTCCCAACATGCAAAGTCCTGTTCTGATGCCCAGCTTCTTTGCGCAAAATACAGCTCAGCTCCCTGGTCAGGACCAACAGCTGTCCCAACGCTCTGGACATTTCAGCGACGACGAAATGTTCGCCATCATTCGAGCCATGCTGGGATCTGAAGATGAAAACCTTGCAAATCAAGCTTTACAATTTGATCTCCAACTTGGAAGAATCCGAGATCTGGGAATGAACAATGGTTTTATAGTCATTGATCGACTCTTGGCAGCTCAGATGAATATAGTGAAACAGCAGTTGCAGACGAGGGCCGGCGCAGGCGGCCCAGCGGCGATGAGCGGGCAAGCGCAGATGTCGCAGGCGGCACAGCCTCCAGGAATGGCAGTATTCCCGAGCGGCTTTCCAGGCCAAAACCAAGGTTTTGGTAGAAATGATCAATACCCTCCAGTTACTCCAGGATTTCAATATGCTGGCCACAATTCTGGAGCTCGGGAATACTCTCCAGCACAAGGTAATTCGGGAGGTCAAGTTGGTCAAGGTGGTACCTTTCCAAGCGTCAATGCTGGATGTCCTGGTTTCTAGAACACTAAGTGTAACCTTCTGTTTCTGACGTAGAGTAATTGAAGCGCTGCGATATTTGGCTCGCAGCTACCAAACGGCAAAGTTGAATATTCTTTGAGATGATAAACACTTGATTGCGGTTACTGTATAAGGCCTAGGTGAACGGAAGAGAATGGGCAACCCTCACAAGTCAAATTTCTCGAGCCGGATGACTATCATATTCCCTCATTCACAGAAACTAGATTTAAATCGTCTATGACTGTTCCCTTCAGACACGTTCCTCTTCAGCTCACGTAGGGAAAGTCTATTTAATCAAAGGCATCATCGTGTAACGTCTGAATTTTCCAACCTGAACCTCAACTCCAATCTCGTACATTCCTCGCACTCTCCTTTACCATTCGCAGACCACAAGGAAGGACTTGAGACCACATAGTATCCATAAATCACAATGTCATCACCACCAACTCCACCCCCAGATTCCGAGATCCTCTCGATTCCAAAACGCGAAGAACTCCGCAATAAAGCCAAATACCTCCAAGCAGGAGGCTCTCCCACCGCAACAATAGTAACCTACTACCTCCTCCTCCGCATAATCCAACACTCGTATCCCCGCCCGCCCAACTCTCACGCCACCACAAGCACCACCACAACTTCCACTCCACTCACTCACGAAGAAGCCCGCACCATCGCCAACACCCTCTACGTCGCCGGCGCCATCCGATTCTGTCCACACTCGCACGTTCTCATAGTTGAGGACCCCGAGGTGAAGGAGATGGTAGAGAAGTATGAGAGGGAGATACCGGAACATGTTTGTGCGGAAGGGAAGGATCCAAGACGGTGTGTCTGGCCGGATTGGGAGTGTGGGACGATGTTTGAGACTGTGAATGGGGTGGAGATGATTAAGGAGGAGGGAGGGGAGTGGAGGGAGGCTAATCCGGATTTTTAGAATTGAGATCGTGTGGTGAGGTGTGGTGTGGACGGGAGGAGATAGGTGGGAGTGGGGCAAGGAGATGAAAGGAGGCGAGGAGGGGTGAATGGAAGTGTCTTTGGATTATGAGTGGCTATGGTAGTTTTGCGGTATGCATGGCTTGGAGATAGTCGCATGGTTTTATGCTGCGACTAATATGTCTGGCCGATGTTTGCAATAAGGCGAGTATTTTTGATGCAATCCCATCTCTCGGTCTGTGTGTGTTGGAAGGATAAACGTTATACTAGGAGAACAAAACATGGCGTCTCTCCAGAAGAAAAGTTCGCAAGTGCACTGAACGCTTCAGTGTCATGCATATATTGTGCCTGAGCTTCTCCTCGCCAACAATCGTCCAACTCACGAGGAGCCCACACTAGGTCGATCTTTGGTCGTGACGAGCATCAGACCAAACCAAGCGCCGTGCACGTTAATATTCGCTTCAAGCTAAACTCATGGGAAATCCTTTCAACTAAGCATGTGACCAGCTCAAACGACAAGTGACAAGTCTGACTCTACGTAGCTTTGAATCACCTCGACCATGCCATCTCAAGCGATCAGCGCAATCCAAGACTCATCTGCACGATAACCCAGTCTATAAAATTCCCCAGGTCCTCCCCCCAAACTCGGACTGCCGTTTCCTTCATACAACACCCTTCGACACATCGCACTATCAACTTTCAATCCCTTTAAACATTAAAAACTTACACTCCTCCATCCGCAACTCTTTTCAAGTCACCCACAAAGATTCCAAAGCCAACAAAATGTGTGTCCTAGCCGCCGATTTCAACGCTGCAATAGTCTGGAGGCGCGGCTGTACCGAAGCAGAAGCTAAGCGATACATCATCCGGTTTAGGAGTGAAGGCTATATCCAGGATTCGGAGCAGGGGTATGTGTTGATTGATAGGGAGTTGCAGGATTTGTGGGTTGAGTATAGGGATAGAGGGACGGGGAGGTCGGGGGGGGAGGGGGGGGGGGGGGGGGGAGGAGGTGGTGAATGATTAGGGGAAGATAGAGGGGAGAGTGAATAAGGGGATGGAGGAGATGGAGGAAGGGAGGGAGAGAGGAGGAGTTGGTGTTGATGATTGCTATTGAGATTGGATAGGGATTTGGGAATGGGTAATGCATGATATTGTCTCTTATTTGGTTCTGCTTGGTATATTATGTGATTTCGCCATGTTAAGTCCTGTGCCATGAGGCCTTGGACGTCGAGGATGGCGGTTAGTTGGCTGAGGTCGTTGAGGAGTTGGGAGTTGGGCTTTGTAGAAAGAGAGAGCAGGGAGGGATGTGCGAGGAAAACCATAGACAAGGGCGGGATGATATGGAGGAGCGTAGGAATTGACTTGGGATGAGGATCAGATGGTACTATACCGGTCGAGACGCAAGACAGCGGCGGCGAAGAAATAGCCGGATAGAACCGTCAGAAGTCCGGTATATACGCTTCCCACTAACCTGAATCGGACACCACCATCAGCATAACTCAATCCCGCAGATCTCTCACACAGTAACACATCATTTAGCCAAACGACAAAACTCGCCCGTCCTGCACCACCCAAGATCCATAAAAGCGAATTCCACTCACTGCGTATAAACTAAAACCTTTACTACTCCCTCGATCCTCGCCAATTACGAACTAACCGTCGCTCTGAATACGATATAGAATACCCCGAACAGCAAAATCAAGAACACGGCAGCTTTAATACGGATTTCGCGCCAGCGATAGTACAAGACGGCTTGTTCGGGAGTGAGGGTTGGAGCGAGAGGAGGGAAGTAACCGGCGAGGATCCAGGCTGTGAAGAAGAGGGAGAGTGAGATAGGGCCGCTGAGGGCGCCGAGGCGGGTGAGTGTTTTGTGGGAGGGCCATTTTTTGGGTTTGCTTGCTTGTTTTCTCTTTTCTGAAATGGGATGGAGATCTAGGATTGAGGTGGGAGAACAACTGGGAACATGGATGGAAGGTTTGAAGGTGGTTGAAGTGAGGGGCGGGAGGACTTTTTGGGTGTTGTGTGGAACGTGAGGTGGTTCGTGTTATGTTACGCAGGTGTAATTTCTTCGACTCGCTTGAACCGTATGGTATTGGACATGCGTCCTTGCATATGAGTTTCGATCTTTCAGTAATCAAGAACAATAGTGGAAAACATGTTTTTGGCCCCTGGAGAACTGAAGACAAAACTCAGTGGTGGTAACATATTGAGTTGAACTTTGAATATCATCTACCGCTCGTCACTGATTTCGTTTCTCGAATTGAATATTGGCAAATGACAAACTGATTGACTAACAGAAAACCTGGACGTCATAGACAGGCAAGGCACTCCCAATTTCTCCTGCAGCAAATTCATCTCATTTTCTCCAAAGCCCATGGACCAGTGCAAAGCCGTTTCCCCCACCTCGTCACGAATAAGGTGCGTATCGCTCCATGATCAAGGTTGTCTTCAAGAGATCTTTTGCCAGGAACCAACCCTTCTTCTCCAGCAATTCCATCAACTCTGTACGTCTCTTCGCTGCTTTGGCATACTTTCTCACCTTGAACGATACCTCAACGAAATAATCAAACCCAGTGCCGTCAATAGTTCGAATTGGCCACACCTCAATATCCAGATCATCACCGTCATAAGTTCCAGCAAATCGCTCTGCTACAATTGGTCCATAGATCCGTGCTTGCTTAAGAAAAGCGGGATCTATCTCACTATTGAACCTCTCTGGCGCTTTTTCAACCAGCATCTCTCGAGCGTCGTCCTGTTGAGGAAGTTCTCCACCTCCACCTTGTCCTTGCGAATGAGCATATGCCTCATCACGATGAATAGAGAGTGTTTGATTCTGGAATCCCCAATCGACCTGTGCCTTAAAGACATTGTTGTTCGAGTCGAAACCATTCTGTGCAGCTAGCATCAAAGCCGCGTCAATCTCGCCATCAATTATCTTATATCGTTTCTTGTACGTGAGTTCCAATTCGTTCTCGGTATCGATTTTGCGGATCCGAGCGCTCCAGTCTCGTTCGAATATGTGTTTGTCGTTGGTATCGAGGAATTGAACATGCATCTTTTGTGAGGCTGCCGTAACAGAAAACGTATCTTTGATTGAACGGGACAGTTGATAGTTTGAGTCGAGAGTCTCTGAGGGTTTGAGGAGTAGCTTGACTTCATACTTTGGGATCATGCCTGATAGGGTCTCGGATTTTGAGAGCGAGATGTTTGCCATGTTGAAGTTTGATTTGGTCCGCACTCAACGAGTTTTAGAAGTGCAACAGTGGGAGTGATGCGTCCGCGGGGATTCAACTCGGATTTTTGATGTGTTAACGGCAGTCGAGAGAATCCTAAAGGTATGGAGCTTTATACTTAGACCATATACTACTTTACCCCGCTTTTGTTGAGGCACGCAACATTACACAGCGCTAGAGTATCATACAGCATTGTCTCAGTCATGCAGCCACAGTTTTCTTCCAATGTATCACTCCCTTTCGATAGCCTCCAACAAATCGCTCTGCTTCTCAGCTCAGAAGAGTAAAAGAAAGGACCGTCACTAGATCCGATACAAACGCGTCCTTACTCATATAAATTATCACTATAACCTCCCTAAGGACTATATTAGTACATTCCACGGGGACCACCAGAGCCTCGCTTATAGTGCTATATGCCACTAAAATACAGTTTAGGGTTAGATAAGGTACTACTATGGCCTTAGCTACAACATCATTTGGTACTAATCAATTTTTTGTCTCACATCTGTATACACGCACGTGAGATCTACAAGCCACAACTTTCCCCTCTAGTCTTGGCCCGAGCTGCACAAGACTAAGAAGAACTAATATTCAATCAAACTTGTAGGGCTGGAAATTGCTAATTTAGATCAATGGCGCTTCAGCTGATAATCATGTCTTGATTTTGCTTTTGTGCGAGGTGAGATATCATTCCTCCGAAAGCTTGCATACTGATTCCAAGCCTTTTCAACTGACAGTCATGTCTTGATTTTGCTTTGTGCGAGGTGAGATATCGTGCCTCCGCAAGCTTGCCTGAGAGATGGAGCCTTTGCAACTGGCTTACGCTCCGGAATCTCATCTGATAGCTGTGTTTCAGGCTTCAGATACCGATTCGCAACGTGCGGAAGACCCTACTGGATTATAAAAAGAGCTCAATCACGACTCCAAGAGCCTTGTCAAACTACTAATGCAGTGAATTTCGCTCATCTTCGTGGTCGCCAAGTTCTACAATTTTCCTGGCTTTGGAAGCTGACAGAATTTCAAAACTTGAATCAAAGTATGGGATATCAGATCTCAATATTGATATCAGCTTGATACAAGAGCTCTAATCAATACTGTGGCAGCGAGGGGTTTGTACACAGATTCTCTTATACATCGAAGCTAGACGGTTGCATCCAGACACGGACTCAACTTTGAGCTATGGCAATCATAAATACTGGACTGTATTACTCTCATCCGAAAATCTGCTACTAAACAGATTTCAATGAAGTCACTGATTGGACATCAAGGACGATTTGGCTTTGGTACACCGCTTTTACAAACTTGACGTCTGCTTCGTAGCAGGATCATTTTCGATGAGGTCTCAGCCCTCAAACAGCACATCAAGAATCTAGCACACCGTCCCCGTGCCAATAAGTGAGCAATCAGATCTTTCTTTGCTTTCAGCTTCAGACAGCCAGCCAATATTTGAGAGATTGTTTTGAAAGTCATAGCCTCTGGTGGCCTTGATACCTGGGCAGAACCCCCTCAGAAGACAGCACCTGCTGAATGGAATGCCATGAACAAGATTCAAGGTAACGTCCCACCCCACCATTCCGGCCACCCCCCCATTCCGGCCACCTCGCTTAATCTTAACACTTCCTATTTAAGACTTAATAACTCTATATTGCGTTAACTTTTATACATGAAATTGTAGAATCTGAATCTCCTTTTTCTTTTAATTTTATTGGTATAATTTAACGATTTTCAGCTGCGATTTGAGCTTCTCAAATAGCACGTGTTGTGACAAACTTGGAATTTGGACTAGTCCGGACTTTCCTTCTTTTTTTTGGCTTCAACTGCTTTAACCTCTCTTCTAACTCTTTAATCCTCATATTTGCTTTCCCTAATTTGTAATCCTTTTTATCAATTCCTTTCACAATCTTTTTGAAAAGCAAATGTTGCGTTGGAAGTTGGTTATGTAACATAGTTGTTAAAGTGCGTATTTATAAGTACATATCTTTTTTTGCTTTTAAAGTAGAGAATTGAATTAAAGTGCTAGAAACTTCTAAATAATATCTTGGTATATTTTGAGAGCTTTGAAGAGGTGTAATTGTTAATCGATTGCTGTTTTCTAATAGCAATGAGCTTATTAATGGCTTAGCCACAAATACCGGCCATAATCCAGTAGTTCTCTAGCTAAACTTGATATTTGATGAAGTAATACTTTCTTGACGTGCCTTTTGATAGCAAACAAGGAAGTTGCGCTTGCTAATTGGTGTAGAATCGATTAAGGAACTTAATTTTTGCAATTCTTTTTGATATAGACGCTTGAGAGACGAGAAAACTGTCAAATCCAGAAGTTGTAAGACGTGTGATGTATGTGCAGGTAAAAACAAAAGATATATATCATGCTTAAAGTACCTTCAAAAAAAATCCGTAATCTCATGACTTTTATAGCCATCTAGAATAAGGAGTCTTGCTAAACGGTTACGTGGTTTTATTTAAGGGATAAATACTTTCTTTAGCTACTTTAGAGCTACCTTATTATTGGTCCACTTGTTTTTAGTAACTATAAACTTCCAATTGTCGAATATGTTTAGTTTAAACGGAAACTACTATTGCTGAACGTCTTTTTCTTTGTAAATTACTATTGGTAATGTAGAGGCTTTAATTGCAAAGATATACTTAATAATTGTCGTTTAGGTACGTAAACCTGGCTGTTTTCTTTAAACCTTACGCTTTTCAGCATGCCCTACAACAAGTCCATTAAGACCGTAGCCTTCCATAATACTTGTCTCGTTTATATTCCATCGTTAGCTAGCTGGAATAACTTTAATTGCTAGGATCTCCAATTTTTGAAATCAAGGCCTAATAACTTCGAAACAAGTATTATTAACATGTATAAAATCGATGTATATTTGCCTCTTAATTTTTAAAATAGGATTACGAGCCAAAAACCGTGACATCTAGTGTTTTCCGAATAGTAGATAATCCCTTTGAAAGGCCAAGAGCCTTTAGCCAAAAACCCTGATTTGAGCATGCGTAACTCCACAGCCAAGAGCCTTTTGAATAAGCACCCAATTAGTCAATCAATTCTTTATTACCGTAGGTAATCTTTACAAGTAATTAGCAGCCTTTACATGTGGTAAAGTTGTTTTGTTGCGATCTTAAAGTATCGATCTTAAAACACCTTACTCAAGCGCAGCCTTTCGCAAGGACTTGCCATTTGCAATTTTCGTTAAAGCACACTGAACGTCAAACTCAATGTATTCAAACTTCATGATAAAAAGAACTTATATTTTGAATTTCAAAAGAATCGATAAAGAATTAAAAGAGTTAATAATTATTTAAGTTAGTAGGTGTAAGTGGCGGTGAGGTTAAGCGAGGTGGCCGGAATGGGGGGGTGGCCGGAATGGTGGGGTGGGACGTTATATGTCACATGTCTCGTTGAGATACTCTGACAAGAACCAGTCCCACCCCAACTTACAAAGTTCATGCCCAACCTAAATCAATCAATCGAATTTCTTCAACCGGGCTCGGTACGATGCGCTGTATGCCTCTACGGATCGCCCTGCTACTCGGATGGAGGCCCTGGAGCGGGCTGGAGCCATGTTTTCCCTCCCACTGTACGTGGTACTCGAGTGCGTGTCTTTCCAGCTAACGTAACGCGTTCCTACCTAGGGTCGCTTGCCTGGGTACAAGAGAGAATACAGCAATGGTGCCAGGCAAGTTGTGAATAGCACTGAATGTGATGTGGCATATTTGCAGCAGAAGAATTTTTGGCGGCTTTTGATGTTTGTTCTATTATTCTATCCTCTCTAATATATTTTCATAACTTTAATGAAGAGGGGCTTGGGGGAGATGACTTGTAAATAGTACAGTACGCCTCTATTATTCTAGGAGCACCAGGAGGTTCAAGTTCATTCTGTTGAAGTTGTGATGTGCTTGCCGCTCACTGGTCACATGATGCCTCGCTTAGCCCCGCTTTTCAGGTGGGGCTCCGAATCTTCTACTGTAGAGAGTGCGGAGAGGTAGCCGATTTTGTATGCGACTGTACGGCACAACAACCTTATCTTGGCATGGAGATCGGTCTGACAGGAGAGGAGTCGTCTGACAGGAGTCTAGGGTGCCAGGGGTAAAGATAAGGATTGGAAAGTGCTGGATGCTGTTTGGTTGATGGGATGTGATGGTGCGTTTGGAATGCTGATTTGGGAAGAATGGATGTGGAAGAGGAAGCATGCTGCCGCTAACAGTGTCCCCGAGAAGGGCACACGTGACTTCTCCCAATCCTGCCTTGATGGTGTATCCGAAATCCTTGAGGTGGCGCTTCAACAAGGCCTTCTTCGGCTTAATGAATATCCTAGGAGTTCACCTTCTTCATCGTTCCAACGCAAGTGTCGACTTTCATGTTCAGTCGAGCCCGAGAATGGCGCATTTGACGCCGATATCAATGGATGTCGTATGCCAGCCGCGTCAGGCCTTCCTGGCTGCGTGGCTCGTCAAGTGCCGTCTGCTCCATTAAAATCGGTGCTTCTCGCGGCCAGAGCTCCCCACTAAAAATACAGTGATGATCTGATCTGAGATTGAGATCTCACGTTACTTCCGAACGCTATTTTTCGGAGAAAAAGATTGATGGGCTAAAGATTGCCTCTTGTTCTAGAGCCGAGAGTTTTGATGCGACGCCTCCTCTGTTGGTCAAGACGTTCATCATCATTCGTTGCTGTTGGTTGTTGGTTGTCGCAGCTGAGTGCGACACTGCACCAACGACCACGTCGATTCAAGCTTTGCCAGTGTTCTTGACCGCACCGCCGAGTTTCTCGTCCCCCAGCGGACATTGTCTTGTTTTCTCTCGGCGTCGTGAGAGGCGCTTTTCAGTGGGCTCGGCGATGTGTCTGGATAAAGAAGGCGGTTGCGTGCAAAATGCGGTTGGTGGATTAGTGGATATTTTCTCACCCTGGTTGACTGTGGTTTGGCTGGATTCAGGGGTCGCGATATGCTTCGCTTAGGGTGTGGTTGCGAGATGGATGATTGATAGCCCTTGGCTGCAGGGAGGAGAGAGCTTCATTCCGCCACCAGGCTTGGTTCTGCTTCTTTACTGTTCGTTTTGTGGGTGATTTGGAATCCGCGGTTCTCCATCTGCTTGCAGTGTACCGTTGCACCAAAGGATGAAGTCTGGTTGCTGGACCTCGGGATAAATAAATAGTGGTTCCGTGTCTAGGCCTGTTCCTGGTCAGAGAGTCGGTAGTTAGAACGTGAGAATCCTTCTAGAAGACGGCCATACCCGACGACGAAAAATCTTGTCGGCAGAGATCAACATGCTCCTATGTATGTCCTCGGCATTCCCGTGTCGCTATCACTCATCCAACATTGGCCACTGCTTGATGTTGGAATGCAAATCAAGCAGTGACAGGTAACCGATATTGCTTACTTACATGCATCGCACCCAATGACCTCGCAGTATCGCCAAATATCTCATGTCCAGGTTAGACTCTGCCGTGTGGAGGTGTGCATCCTTCTGGAAGTCTCAAGCGCTTATCTTGGCAATCTATACACCTTCCTGAAGCAGCTACTTCGACGTCCTACTTGGAGGGTCGACATGGGCCTTAATGCATCGTCGTCGTCCCCGATTGGGATGCCACCGTTTCGGGCCTATCATTTCGGTTGATGGATATGATTGCAGTCTGGTCAAAGCCAACGCATGAGAATTACTGGCTGCTTCACCCTCCACCTGATTGAAGTGAGCCGCAGTGGACCCCGATTTGATGTCCAGATTCTCTTGAACCTGCCTTCCTTGCTCCTGGTCCCTGTACCCCACACCTGAAATATAGCCAGATGTTCGTCGCAGCTGCTTGATCAAGGCAAGTGCCCCGTTTCAATCCACTGATAGCGGATCAGCTTGACATTGGACCTTCCTCCGGATCAATTGAAGGTGAAGGTGAAGGTGAAGGTAAAGGTGAACAGACAATCAACAGGGCTCCCTTGAAGGCAAGCGCTATCTGTCGTGCGACCGTCTGCAGCATACATAAACACCCTCGACTTCCCACTCTTCTGACTTTTACACCATCCGCCTCAACAGCGAGTTCAGATCGACACAATGGGTACGTGATATGCGCGTGACAATACTATGCTGCAATAATGACTGACTTTATATAGCGACCAACATTGTCTACGATGCGCAGACCACTCTCGCGGGCACTCATGCCGACGCCCATCTCGCCCTTGAGGGCAAGAACTCTATGGTCGTTGCTGATGCCGACCGCCTTGATATCGGATCGCACGTCAACGAGCCAACCGAGGAAGAGAGACACACCCTTCGTCGCGTACCAGGATCTATTCCATGGATCGCCTATGCTCTCTGCTTGGTCGAGTTCGCAGAACGTGCTTCCTACTATGGTGTTCAGCCCTTGATTGGTAACTTCGTCAACCGAAAGCTTCCTCCTGGAGGTAATGGCTTTGGTGCTCCACCCAAGGGTAGCCAGGCTACCGCTGGTGCCCTTGGAATGGGAACTGTCAAGGCATCTGCAGTTGCGCAATCCTTCAACATGTTGGTCTATGCCCTACCAGTCTTCTTTGGATGGCTTGCAGATCAGAAGACTGGTCGTTTCAAGATGGTTTTCGTGGGTGTCTTCATTTGTGGGATCTCTCACGTTATTATGGTTGCCTCTGGTGCGAAGAGTCTGTTGGCCAATGGAAACGCCAAGATCCCATACTTCATCAGTCTTTACATTCTAGCTATTGGTGCTGGTAAGTTATTCTGTTGCATTCACACAGCCATCGCTAACAGAACTAAGCCATGTTCAAGCCTTGCATCTCACCTATGCTGCTGGATCAAATGAAGGAGACCAAGCTCACCACCAAGACCCTCGTGACTGGCGAGAAGGTTATCATTGATCCCGAGGCAACAACCGAGAGAGTCATGCTGTGGTTCTATTTGATGGTCAACATCGGTGGATTCGTCAATGTCGGAACTTCCTACTCTGCGAAATACGTCGGATGGTGGTTGGCATTCGGCATTCCTCTCATCCTTTACCTTCCTCTGCCCGCCATGCTTTGGTACCTGAAGAGCAAGCTCAGAATTTTACCACCAGGAGGAAGCGACTTGCCACACGTGTTCAGAATTCTCGGCATCTGCTTCAGACGTGGAGGTCTCAAGAAGATATTCTCCAAGAAGGGAGGATTCTTTGAGTCTGCCAAACCCTCTGTTATTGCCGCCTCAGGCCGCCCAATCGATGTTCCATGGAACGATGTCTTCGTTGACGACGTCAAGCGTGCTTTCCAAGCTACCGGAATGTTCATGTTCTTCCCGATTCAAAGTATTACTGATAACGGTCTTGGTGGATCGCAATCAGCTCTTACCACCATGTTGAAGACCAACGGAGTTCCCAACGATGTCATCAATAACATCAACCCTTTCGCAATCATCATCACTGCACCACTTCTCAACTACGGACTCTACCCACTTCTCAGAAAGAAGAACATCCACTTTGGCTCCATCAGACGTATCACTCTTGGTCTGTTCATGTCGGCAACGGCCAGTATTGGATATACCGTTCTCAACTACTATGCTTACAAAGTCGGTCCTTGCGGAAAGCATGGAACCAGTCTTAGCTGCGTTGACGCGGATGGCAATGCTCTCGTCTCCAACATCACCATTTGGTGGACTGCCCTTCCAGTCGGTATCGGTGGAATCTCCGAGCTTTTCGTCAACGTCCCCGCTTTCGGCATTGCTTATTCCATGGCACCAAAGAACATGCGTGGCTTGGTTTCCGGAATGAACTTGTTCTCCAGCGCCATTGCCTATGCATTTGGTCTTGCCTTCTCTGGTCTCATCAAAGATCCATACTTGACCTGGGTATTCGCCGGCCCTACCATCGTTGGATTCATCGCTGCTCCTCTCTTCTGGTTCATCTACAAGGATCTCGACAAGGAGGAATACACGCTCACAGAAAACAAGACTGCTCACGACTCAAAGTTCGCACGTGAAGATGCTGCAGCGCGGGAGATTGCTAGCAGTGGTGAGAGCATTGATGAGAAGCATGGCCACAGAGATGAGGAAACCCTGGCTCCTAAGGAGTTGAAGGCATGAATTTGTTGATATGTTTTGATTTGAGACGAGGACCCATGCATAATGATTCGCATGGGTACAGCGGAAATGGAACGGGGATGAATTGGGAGATGAGATACTAGATACCACGACCTATCATATATAGGGATTTGATTTCTTTTATAGCTGCGGAACAGCTATCCCTTTTAAATTGAAGAGATATTCCTGCACAATTTCTGTTGCTTCTGTACATGTTCTGCTTGACTTGAGTAAGGTGAACTGTAATTTGTAAAGTAAGCATGTCGGAGGAATGAACCTGAAGAATAGGTGCTGCGCCGTCGACGATGCGGGTAGGCCCTAGGAATTCGTCTTTATGAACTGCCACAGAGAGGGCATTTGACGCGAGAGGAGAAGAGTTGAGGAACCAACTTCGTAGACGAGCCTCGCTGAAGGGTTTTTGAAATGCTTCTGTGTGAGTCTTGCAATGCAGGGTTATGACACTTCTGTGAAGAGATCACTGTCAACGATGGCACAGTTGTTGTGGTTTGCTGTTGGCATGGCTATTACTGCTATCGATCTGTAGTCCGAAGAAAGGATCTCTCAGGGAGAAAAGCATTCAAGAAGAAGACAAGCCCAGAGTCTCAGAACTCACCTCATGAACTTGCGACTTCCCTCTAAAGTTTCCCAAACAACAATCAGAGATGACTAGGACTACCGCCTTGTTCAAATAACGTGGTTGCTGGTCCATTTTTGCTTCGTAGGGCGAAATCGAAAGATCACCTGAGCTTCGGGCCTTCGGCCGGCCGTTTGAAAGTCGGCGATAAAGTGTGGTTTGTATTGTTATGGTAGCTAGATTTAAACGAAGGGACTGCTTGTGAAACATGGCATTCAGAGACAAAGGAGTTGTGTTGATCTTCCTGTATGTGTAAATATCGACCCTACCGTAAAGCAGGCTTCAATACACCAAACCTGGATTCGTAACACCCACAAGTTATAGAAAAGCGCTGAGGAAGTGGGAGTGGGACGGTTTGAAACTTTCAGTCGTCCCATCTGGAACCTTGAAGGCATCTGCAAAGAGAGGAGAGATCTGGAGTAGGTGACCTGCTTTCAATGACTGCATGGTGCTGAGTTTTCGCCCCGTTCAAGAGTTACTGTCGACTTGAAGAATTCTGCCAATCTGCCATGAGCTTGCAAATGACGCTTTCTTGATCTTCCTGCGAAGAGCCTCTGGGATAGCTAGCAGAAATTTTGATCAAAGCTTCCTGAGTTACTGCAAAAGTATCTTCACCTACTTCAAGGCATGGGTGATCACTCTATTTTCAAGCAACCAGAAGTGCCTCTTCTAACCTGTACTCCTCGCGGTTGTCTTCTCCAGAGGGAGAGTGTGTCGTGGTATATTTACGGTACACGAGATATAAGGCTTGGCATACATGAAATGCGTTGGTCATACGTAACATTTGATCGATGACTCTGAGTTTTTCCGCAGTGAATGCTAGAATTGTTCTCGTTAGCAGGGATAGCTCCTGGCTTGAAATGATTACAGCACCAATAGCGTTCGATGTCAAGTTCTACCCTCCAAATTATACTTAGATCGAATGAATATCTTAACCAAAAACCAGCAATCTAGCTACTTCAAGATCTCTCTGTAATAATCACCAGCACGGTGAGGTGAATAGAACACGATAGAGTAACTTGAGGCTCGCTGAAAGCTCGCTGGTAATTCAATTGAAACAGAAGCTAATTGCTGAAGAGGGAAGGGTTCCTCCTTCCCCTCACTGAACCTATTTATACAGTGGATTACGCAAGCAACGCATGGGCCATTACACTCTCTTCTGTCATTCAGCTTCACTTGTACTGCTTACATCTCTTCTGGAAATCGACGTGAAAGAAAACGATGCCAGATCTATTAGAGTTGGGCTGGCTTCTTCAATGGCTTTCATGGCTTCTACGACCTGCACGGTCTGCTTGGCGATGTGTCACTGAGCGCCAGCGGCCAGGCCAATTAACAAACTGCTACTTCAGATAGCCAGATGCTGCTGCGGAGGAAGAAAAGGTTCTTGGCTATGCTAACGTTCTTAGCAGAAGGATTTTCAAAACAAGAAGGAAGCAGCAACTAATCGATTCGCCTTGATTTAGAAAAGGGACTATATTCTTAGGAGGAGGAATTGGAATGCACTAGAGACGTAGGATCTCGATTAGAGTCTTTGGCTTTGCGATGTCCAAAATGTACCAGTACCACTGCAAGCTTGATGAATATAGACTCGTAGTTACATAATATGATATTGATTTGTCTTAAGGGTTTGCCACAGTGGACACAATATAATACATCGATTTAGTAAAGAAACTTCGAGTTCTCTACCTACAGCGCTGAAATGCTAAGTGGTAGGAGGCGCTCCGATTGACAATATCCATCGACTTTGTTTCGTCACCTCTCAAATCCAGTCAACCAGTCCTCAGGTTATGATCACCTAGAATGAATCGCAAGACATGCTGGAACGATTCTGCCCAATGAGATTCAAAAACACTAGCGACCCACTGCGAGGAGTCAGCTCGGCCCTGCCGTTTGCGGCTTTCGCGATGGTGAATTGCGTGCCGTAACTACATCAAGGAAGACGTCAGTCGAGCGAACTCCTTCAAAGAAAGGGTTCGGAATCGGATGATCATACCTGTCGACTTCACAGGTGTTATTCTCGTAGTAGCCCTTTGTCAAGCCCTGAAGGTTGAACGTTTTCTCCGTGCAGTTGTCCGTTAAGATGCTTGTCGTTGTGGGATAATGCTGAGATTGTTAGCGAATATGAATCAACACTACGGTAACTTGCTAGAATATAGCTCTATGCGGACTTGGGGGCAACAGAGATGCTGTTGTGGGCCTAGGAGAAAAGAAATGAGAAACTTACAATTCTCACTGTTAGTCCATCAGCGACGTCTTGAGCTGGGTTCCATCCTCCTAGATCGATGGTTGCGTTTGCACTGAAGAAGTCGGAGTATCCTTCAGTAGAAGGATCAGTTGCCTCTGCCGCTGTGTAAAACCTGCTTTGATGTCAGCCCCCAGGAAGCTCTATGTCCTGCTTGTCATAAGGACCGCGCTATCGAGCCTGATGGGCGGCGCATGGGGGCTGTGTTACGCTGTGATCCAGGTTGCGAATTTCGCATCAACTTCCGCTGTGGGAGCATAGTAGGTCATATTAACTGCAACAGCAGGCGATATCAGAAAGCTGCAGGCGCAAAGGACAGCGAGGACTGCGCAGGCTGCACTGGATGTTCTTGATGCTGACATGGCTAGATATACTGAGACGGAGGAGGTGAGTGATGGGGCTAGAATAATGCTCTTGGATGAGAAAAGTCCAGCGAGTCGAACGCGATACCATCAGTTGCATTTAAGTAGCAATTGTTTACATCCACTTTGCATTTTCGCTTAGTCGCTGTGGGTCCTCGGCTCCAGTCAGAAACGTAATCCAGGCGGCTGTGCATGAGGTGTTGTCGTTTTGATTGGACCGGAATTTCCGAAGCAATATCGTACAGCGATCCGTTTGGATATTTCTTGGGAGTCTGTTAAGCGTCCTTGAGGGCGGATCGAATTAAGCAAGAGCTTATATTCCTGCGCCGGGCCTAGCGTGGTAACCGTCCTCGGCAAGCGAGAACGGCATCTATTTCACCACGATGTACCGTTCCTGATGGGCTTTCGGACTACAGCGAATTGCGAAAGTTCGTAATCCCCCACCGCGGCCCGTGGTACGGGCCCTCTTTAAGGGATCCGAGGGGGAAGAGATCACTTTGAGAGGATAATCCTTCATAATCCTTGTATGACTAGTGGGAATAGTTCAAAAGGTTTGAAACATGAAGTAAATTTAACCTTTTTTACATAGTTTTGCATGAAATCTCCGAGAGGGGTATCGAAACACCTGTGTGGGAAGGAAAATGTGTTTATCCCCCACCAGCGGGGCCCCGCGACGCAGCTCTTACTTATATCATTGAGACCAACCGTCGATACCTCGGTACACGTCTCTTACACTTCCGCCCTTGAGGGAGCACTTGATTGGATTGAGCTATATAATTGTACCTGCGCATCCGATATGACACGCGGATGGGTCTCGCCAAAGAAGTTCGGTAAAGTGGAATTCCTCCGTCTTCAATCTTCGGAGTTCGGGGACATAGGTACTCTAGGTCTCTTGCTTCATGCTTCACTGTACAGACAGGTTATACCTCAGGAACATTTTGCTTTGCGTCGGGTTCCAGCGAGGTTTGAAAAAAAGAGATACGGTGCAGACAGGTACGGACAAGCTGCGCATTGACTCTTGAACCCAATCTCAGTCCGACATCATCACCAATCTACTTGAGCTTTTCCATCACTGGACCATCAGAGCTTCAAAGAGTAGAAGATCGCAACCGGTCAGCCCTGTCGGTCGAGAAGTGGTGGAATGGTAATATTGTTTCTTTGCTGCAGTTGGCTGCTGATTGAATATGCGACAGCTCCAATGCGAGAGATCATACTGTATGCCAGTTCAAAGCCTCGTACAATATCCTCCAAAAAGCGGTCACTTTCAAGCGTTGCTTTGTTCCACCGCCTCTCTTCTTCAACCAAAAGCCCTTCATAAAATCATGTTGGTTGACCTCAAAATTCAGCGTAACGTCCATACATCTAATTCGACATCTTGATTCTTCATCAAGAACAGAAAAATGGTCTTCATTTCTTTTGCATTCAGATCTCCTTGGATCTCCTGCACAGATAAGCCTCAATCTACCCTCATACAACACGCTTTATCATTTAAGACTTCCACGCATCACAGACTTCCGCGCAACCAAATGTCAAATGAGGCTCACAAACTCCACCAAACAGCCAGCCAAGATAGTTATCCGCTCATAATCCCAAGACGGCGTCTTGAAATGGGGTATATTGATGCTCACGCCAGATTACCCATCCATGATCCAGATTCCATAATGCAAAAAGGTGCCACGGCCAAACTTCGTTTTGTCAGCAAGGGGATGTTGACATGTCGAACCTCAGCCAATCAACCCCAATCGCCGACCTCGTCGACCTCACTAATCTTGGCTCCCCGCGAAGATCCCGACGTTATCGCGCCTGCCCCTCCTTTTCCAACGCCACATCGGCGGGAAAGAGCAGCCGCAGCCAGTCACCCCACCTCTAGTCCAGACTTTCCTTCCATGACATAGATATAAAAGCAACCTCAGTTCAAATCTCCTGATTACCCTACTTACAAGTACAACACCCAACTCTAGAGAAGCCAACCAACACTCAAATCAAGCATCAAAGATTTCAATTGAAGATCATCAATCTCACAATCGACGATAAGCTCGATATCAACGACCCCGCTTCACCACAAATCACCACACCAGAAAAACCAACGAACAACTATCAAGATGTGTATGAAAGCCACCTGCGCAGCCTGCCGTACGTCAATCTCTTCCTCTATTTATCCCCTCCCACTCCCTCTCTATCTCCCCAAACACGTCCACAATAAATCAAACCCCATCTAACACCTCTTCTTAGAAAAAGCAACCTGGTGGGGCTGCGGCAAACACATCCCATCAGTCATGGACAACGTTCCCGCTGAGGAGCGATGCACTGTACGTTTTACTCTCTGTCCCCTTTCTCCCCTCCCTTTCTCTCCTCCTCCCCGGCAGTTCTCCACGTTGAGAGAAGATTGGGAGAGGAATTTGGGAAGTGAGGCGCTGACCTGATTTGATACGATAATAGTGCGAGCCAAAGGTCGAATTCGAGGGCAAGCAGTACCCGCCTAAGGCTGCGAGTGCGAGCTGACTGGCCGGTCCGGCGGGTGTGGTTGCGGGGGCTTGGAAGTGGGTTGTGGGTGGGAAGTGAGTGAGCGATTCGGATGGGTTTGCAATTTGTGTGCGTATGGGGTGGGATGGGATGGAGTTGAGGTGGGTGGAGTAGAGATGGAATGAGTATGGTTTGATTTGCGAGGGATGAATTTGCTTTGGGTGGTTGCTTGGTGTTGAGAGATGGGGATTCATGGATTAGGAGTGGAGAGCATAGGTGTATCATGGGGATGAATGCATGGAATTTGCTGAAGCTCATGGGACGTTATAAGTGATCGATATATGATTCGTGATGATGTCTTGTGTCTATATGCTATCTATGAAATGCGAAAAAGATGTCTATGTCTAGATCTAAATCTTGCTCCCCTTTACGAACTGCCCTCTCTGGTATTGTACCGGCCACTGAACCTTCAAACCAAGTCTATACGCAACCCTCAGCACCCACTCTGGTTCCCTCAAGAACTGTCTACCGATAAGGACAATATTCGCTTTTGCCAGCGCGCCATTCTCGTCTGTGATTTCGACTGTATCATCGTTGGACTGAACGATTGTCTTCGCAGCTTCAGCTTCGGTGATCATGCCCACTGCGCCAATCAAGAGGTCTTTGATACCTGCTTCGAAGAGCGCTTTGCGGATTCGTCCGGCGATTCCAACTTGATAGTCGTTGAATGGTGTCACAGTCTGAGCCTCATTGTTCCCTCCAGAGCTGACATCCAGCAAGTCGACTCCCAAGCCAGGAAGTAGCTTCGCAAGCTTGATCGTAGATTCGACGTCCCAGCTCTCCGACGCACTCTTCTCCATCCATTCCGTAGCACTCACACGTACCAGTAACGGCATCCCCTTCGGAACAACCTCTCTAATAGCTTGTATGACCTCGACCAACAACCTGATCCTATTTTCGAAACTCCCACCGTATTTATCTGTCCTCCGATTACTGATCGGACTCAAGAACGAGGATATCAGGTATCCATGAGCACCATGAATCTCAATGACATCCACACCCGCCTCCACCGCTCTCCTCGCACTATCCCTAAACCCCTCAATCACATCCCTCACATCTTGCGTACTCATCTCCCTCGGCATCGGGAATCCCTGTCCCCAACATATCGCACTCGGACCCATCACATCATCCTCCCACCCTCCAGCATCCTTACTCGCAATCCCCCTCCCCTTATCACCGACCCACGGCGCGAGGGTAGAAGCTTTGCGCCCAGCATGCGCTAGCTGAATGCCGATTTTCTGGTTCTGCGAGTGCAGGAAGTCGGCTATGCGGCGGATGGGCGCGATCTGCGAATCGGTCCAGAGACCGGCGTCTTCAGGGGAGATGCGGCCGTTGGGGAGGACGGAGGTGGCTTCGATGATGGTGAGGGAGGCGCCGCGGTAGGCGAAGGCGGAGAGGTGGATGAGGTGGAAGTCGGTGAGGTGGCCGTTGGAGGCGGAGTAGGTGCACATTGGGGCGACCCCTGGGTTTGTTAGAATTGAGGGAGCATCTGGACTGGGGAAGGTGGGGGCGGGGTAGATGGGATTTTGAAAATAGATGAGGATAGGAATGAGGCAGATTAAGGAGAGTACATACATATCCTGTTCTGGAACGTCACATCTCTGATCTTGAGAGGCGAGAATAGTGTCGGTGGGTTGGGCGTAAGAGCAGTGCCAGCTGCTGGAGTCTGCGCAGGAGTGAAGTATGGGATGTCTGGAGCGCCTTTGTTGATTGCTGCCATGTTTGCAATGCCAATTGATTAAACAGATCTATTTTGCCAGTAATAAAAGTATCAATGCTGTGCAGGATGGGTATCAGGATATAAAGACAGATTGAAAGCGGGGACGGATATGCGTGCTGCGAGGTTTAAACATTTATACTTTACAAATCAACTTTATTCCCAAACGCCGAGGCAGTAGGAAGTATTCTGCCGCTCAGAGGGCAGGTGCGATCGCGTGGTTTGTCAGCGCTGCTGGGCGGTGAATTCGAGGAGACGCCAGCGGCCGCTCGAAGACCTTAAACCACTTCACGTCGCGTCCTCGAGCACCATCTTTGTCCATTCGAGCATCAGCTGCCCAGCTGTGGGAAGTCACTTGAATGGACGCATCCAATCAGAACAATGAAGATGACAATTTAAATGGAGGTCTGTCTTTTTTTGTCTCACAAGCAATGGCTGGTCCGGACTGCGCGTCAAGCCTCGAGCTCTTGCCGCAGAGGGAGCGAAAGATCTATCTGTCTTCTTCGTCTGCTCTGAAGCTTTCCTTGTTTAATTTTCCTGGTACATCTTGTGCTCAAATAAGGAAGGGGGCGTTTTTCATATGCTGTGACATGTCTTTGCCACGTTGGCTGAAATTGAAAGGGTGAGAAGACAGTCTCTTTACCAATGATTGAGTGAATCTGGGGATCGCACCGAGGTGCAAGGGAAAATGCTTGAAATGCTTGAAAAGAAGGCATGGAAAGAGATAAGTGTGCATTGAAAGTGCTGAACGCCTTTGATTTGAAAAGGAAAGGAGATAAGGCCCCAAGGCTTGGGGGCCATACTGTCCACGGAATTTGGGATACAGTCCAGGCGAAGGCACGACCTGGGCTTCCTCACACAGCGCCCTGTTGGTTATCTGGTAGATGTATGGGAGCTTCTGTGTTCACAAAGCGCTAACGTAGCACTGTTTCGTGGTTCTTCAGGGTTGAAATCTTGATCGCATCATCCTCTTCGCACGGGAGTCAAGCTCAAATGAGCCGTCAACATCCTTACAGCCCCGACACAGTCAAAGAGCAGAAGTCTTCAAAACTTGCTTGCCTGAGCTTGGGTATGATTCCAGCTTTCGAAAGCTCTCCTGCCTGCTAAAGCCCTCGAAGTTTCCCCGCACAGGCATCCATGATCTCTTCAGCCCAATTTGGTTCCTCCACCTTGTTCGCACGGGAGGACTGGACCCTTTCGGCGAATCTTACATAACATGTACAGAGTAAAGCAGCCCAAAAAATAAAATGGAACTTGTAAAGTAGAATCAAATGTGCCTTCAAATGAATGTCGACAAATTCTCTGCGTACTTTGGAAGCTCCATCTTTGGTACCTTGGCAATATTCCCACATCCCACACACACACACCAATGAATCATCTAGCTCTAGATTCATCAGCTACCATCCTCTTTACCAGTATCCATGTCGTACTCATCTTGGATTCTATTTGCGAATCACCTCCCGATGCTGTAGCAGCTCAGTCTGTCTTCATTCCCAAGAAATCTTAGCTCGGTGATAACAGTGTATTCCTTGGTCAAGTTTGATTTTAATCTCGTTCTGCGTGGTCGTTGAGGAGTCAGAATAGATTGGTGGAAGTTTGAGGCATGAGTACGAGTTGATAGGCGTAGGTCCAAAGATGTTGATTGTGGAAATCATAGAATATGAGTAGTGTGAGTTTTAACGGGAGGAATTTGGCATTTCGTTTGGCTGTGAAGTTTGGCTGTGAAGTTTGGCTGTGAATGGAGAAGGGCGTACAGCCGCCTTGTCTTGGGCAAGGAGGATGCTCGAGGGGATGTTCTTGATTTATTCTGATACGGGAAAGCTGAACTTGGAAGATAAGACACACCGAAACAGTATCATGAGATCAATGTCTACATCGAGTCGCTGGCACCAACTAGCGTCTGCAATACACTAAAGTTTCTTCATCCTCGCCAACATTTCTTATCACCAAACACATCAATCACAGCCCAGATTTAGCTCTTCGTGTGAATTAGAGATACCATACACGCGCAACCCAAAAGATTCTGCCCATTCTACTGAGGAAGAGAAACTCCTGAGAGAGCCGACTCATCGAACCTCAATCCCTATAAGTCGTAACTTGTCTCGATCGATACGACTTGACACATTGGCGCCTGAATCGACAGTCGTGAGTGATGCAGTTGCCCTATTGAAGATATCAGGGTATCCTAAGTTCAATCCGTGAATGGGATCGGCGTGACACGGCACAATGTTGGGGCTCTCGAATGCGGGATTGGTTTCGAGGCTCCAAAATTACTCTAATGTTGGGACTTCCATCGCCAGAGCACCTCCCTTCAGGCGCTTAGAAACTTCCAGCTTATATCGAACTTTTGGCCGTTGTCGCTCGTGGCTCTGTGTTGCACTATGCAACTATGATTTCTTTTAAGTCTCAGACATTGCAGATGTGGGATGAACAGCCCCAAGCTCGTGGGCCCCTCAGTGCTTCAGACCGTCCTTGCCCCACACACCCAACTTGATTTGATCAGGATCAGGAATGGCCACATCCAGACCATTCGGAACTTTCAATTTCGGAGGTAATTGATACTGTCCATTGCACCTTCCAGGCTTGTCGCACCCACCAAGATTGCAGCGTCCATAAAGTCGACAGTAACATTCATCGGCACGAGGACATGCTTTGGCGTTGAGCTGATCGAGATCCACAACACCAGCTGAAATATCGCTTCCTTTTTGCTTAATGAAGAGAATATGCCACACATAGGACAATATCCGACCCGCAACTTTGTCGTCAGGAGGCGCGGCAATTTTATTCGCTGGGCCATCGAGAAGCCAATGCCGGAGAGCAACATATTCCTCACGAGAATGCCTCCAAATACTCTCCTGCGAGACGACGAACTGCGCGCAGCATTGTGATCGAACCGTAGCAGTACGTCCGAGGTAGACTTCTCCTCCATATTTCGCGAATTCTTCACCACCAAACAACGACGCCAAGGCCATCGGAAGTGCCGCATCGGAAGTCGCGCGAGAATCCCAAGGTGCGAGTATTGCCTGTGAAGACGTCTCCAAACTTCCCTGAGGAGCAGTAGAAAGTGGACAAGTACTAAGACTCCAATCACAGCGGAGATTGTGATATCCAGAAGGAGCCAATGCAGCAGTGATATTCAGGACCGAAAGGAGAGCCGTATTATCGTAATCCGGGGCATCATTATGCCACGCCCATCGAGAACCATGAACGAAAACCACGCCAGCTTTAGGTATGTTCTCGTAATTATCGATTAGGAAAGTCAAGTAGCCCATTGCCTCGTGACCGCGATTTGCCGGGACTTGCAAGTGCACGGAGGATTTGTCGAGGGGTGCATCAGCGGTGTAGACACATCGATGGTACTTATCGGCCAGTATGTCCGACCATTTGTTGTCTCCATCAGAAGAGACCCGTGATACGACGAGTGCTGGCTTTGTTGTTTTCTCTAATCCGGGACAAATGCCGCGAGCTTCGGGAAGTGATGCAGATGGCGTTGTGTAGCGAACCTTATCCCAGGCGAAGAACTTGCTGTTTGATTGTGGGAGGTTGATGTATACGATTAGTAGGAGAGCTCCGAAGAACAGAGTGACGTGCAGGACTGCTTTGCGTGTTTTCCGTCGCATGTTGAAAGGTTGTGGTGGAGTTGTGAGGTGATGTTGGGGATGCGGAGTGACTTTTTTGACGGGAGAGTTCATGTTTTATCAGCCGGAAACGCCGGCGCCGAGCGCGGACGTAATCAGAGGACTATATATAGCTTGCAACCAATGATCACCGCCAGAAACTCTTCGTTTGGGGGATTTTAGGCGTGTTTAGAAGACCCAAATATCTGATATGCGAGTTATTTGTTTACTCTCTGGAGCCAAGAGCCAAGACCTGGGGAGCCAAGAACGGAGAAGTCCCATTGGAGGCGGGAATATCACGTGATGAAGACAATGTCAGCATACCTAGTTGCAGGTGGAAGAGCTGATGGGATGTACCCCGACGTGTCGCTATGGTCTCAATTATCACCGTTGGCTATTATCTTTGCCAGACCCTTCGGACCCCAAAGACGGGTTCCCTCCATGTCACTTCCCGGCCCAATGGCGCTCCCTTGACTCCAGAGTCTCTCGAGGATCTCCCCAACCCACCTGACAGTTCGTAATTTGTACCTTGCCTGACGCATACCCGATCTAAGAATCGAGATGTCTTCTTGTTTCCTCAAGCAAGATCCGAATATCATGCAAGGCCATAGGATCACGCCTTCCATTCTTGAGGGGTAGAGCGAGGCCAAAAGGGGGAGACATATGTCGACGCGCATTTGTATCTCGGCAATGATGCCTGGATAGACATTTCCGGAAGTATTTATCGTATTCATTGGAAGATATACGGTATGAAGGAAGATGAGAAGAGCGTTCTGATAGATCGTCGATGCCGTTGCTCTCGCAGGGGAAATGTCGAAGTCCGGGTTTGCTTGTGGTAACTTCCATTCGCGGAGTCGATATGCGAGACTCTCGTATATAGTCCGAAGCACGTCAGCCTTCTGGTCAGATCGGTCACCCTGCTGAAAGCTCTGAGACTGAAGCTTGATAAATGAAGCGACTGGAGGAGCGAACGCAGCTAGAAGGTGCCCAGCACTGCCAAAGGTCGCCGAGTAGAAGGGGTATTGAGTAGTCGACGCAAGTGATCCAAGGAAGAAGTCTAGTCCGAGGATGCCATATGGCACCCGAGTCTCAGTATGGTCAGGACGATGAGCTGAGCCGCCGAGGACTCGTACTGAGTAGAGCTCGAAGAGATACCCAAACAAAGAAACATGACGGGGCTCAGTCAGGAGTGATGGCGCGGAGAGGATATTACGAATGAGATGCCGACTCGCAACGAGGTGCGGAAATATCAAGTGCGTTGGAGCACAAGATAAGAGCTGTGTGCAAGTCAAAACTTGCGGAATGGGAGGGTTCGAACAAGACTAACCTCGACGTGCATCAAGCCCAGAGTCAGAAACAGTAGGTGCAGTGCTTGCTGGATGTCTCCTGGTGCAAGATTGGACAGCTGGGAGTGGAGCCCACGAACTGCGTGTGAGTAGTGTGACCATGTCGCAGACATCGAAGACGGGTCGATCATGTCATCCACACTGAGATCTGACCCCGAAAGAGCAAGGATACAATTCATGTATAGGTTATCCGAAAGGGCGAGAGGAAGAACGTATCCGATAAATGGATTGCTTTCTTTGGCAGTAGCGCCGAGATCTTTGGAGGTCTGTGACACATATCGATCGAAGAGGATGCGTGAGGCGGGGGAGAGCAAGAGATATGAGCTATTTGAGAGGTCGCTCTGCATGTACCAAGGGTTGGCAGGTGCTTTGTAATTCGTCGTATTCGGTGGTTGCGATCGAACGATGTCCCTCGAGACTGTCGTAATATCATGCGAATCGCTCCGAGACGACTTGCAGCATATACTAGTCACCTTTTGATTGGACCCATTTCGTAAGCAGTAGTCCTGATGTCTGTATACATACATCTGCTCACCAATTCACTAACATTCTCTCTTTCTTTTTGCCCCTCGCTTGGCTTGGGCGGGGTTGTTGACCTGCCGGCCGGCCAACAACATTCAACTTTCCGACGTTCACAATTTTGACATGTCGGTAGCCTCTCATCGCACTTCTTGCGTCTGGATCTACAGGTCAAGCATCCAAGTTTAGAACGTGGAAAGTTCCGCCTGATTCGGGGCTTGTATGGCACTGGCTTGGTTGACTCGTTTGAGGTCGCCGGGTGGGGCTTGGAGCTGCTACAGGGATCATTCATCGCGGTTATTGGCGCTGCAAGCTCTGCTAGAAGAGAGCATGGGAGCCATAAGACGAGCCTCAGCCAATTCGATGAGATTGGAACATCCCGGGAGGTAATGGAAGAGGTGTCGTTGGGGGAGGGAGACTTGACGTCCTTATCTTAGCGCAGCTCTTATCTAAACGCGTTCCAAGTCCCCCTTTCCAGGATTATTACCATAAGCGAGAGGCACAACAAACGATCCGGCTTGGAACCATCTCATCGGTGCAGAATGGTTGGTCGCCCTGCCCGGCTTCTTCAAACTGCCGTGAATTTTGACTAAAAGGCATCTCGTATGGCTCACTTGTCGTCACACACAGGTTCATGCTTTCTGCTCCAATTTTAGGATTGTGGGACGCAAGGCATGGGGTGCTGGTAGTCTTGGTAGGTATAAAGTGAGGACGACTCTCGTAGAACAAGAGTTCTTTCTTCAACTTCAGTCTCCATTCGGCGTTGATTTGAAATGGACTATAGTCCTCATCCAAACAGACCTCGTGGAATGCAAGTCTCCTTCCAATCACGTGATACTTCACGATCACCAACTGACTGGTTTCCATTGTAGCCTTCCCGTCTTATCCTGGGGACATCGAAGTAAGCTATCAGGATCTCAATAGTCGTTTGGCTGGCGTTCTTTAATTCGCTGACTCTCGGCCTTTCGCACGAGTAGAATTACCAGAGCAAAAAGGCATCATCACTTTCGTACTTGGCGCCAACAGACAGCGACCATTAGCTGGAGTCCTTCACAACGCATTTTTCAACACCGCCCGAAGGTGCAGAGGCCAGATGTTATACGTTGTTCCTCCTTTCCTGGGGGCGTATTTGCTCATGGATTGGGCTGAGAAGAAGTTCGATCTTTCTTCATGGCATTTATTTCACTACTGACTCGTAAACAGAAATCACTGGCTAAATTCGAAAGAGGGGAGACTGGCCACGGAGGAACCTGAAGAATAATATTGGCGTTCTTCATCGGGACTGTCTTGGTAGAAGGTGTACGGAGTACGTTTCACAGTTTGCCAAATGATCCCGATTGGCTTGGAATGAGAATCATTTTAATTGTCATGAGCAAGCTCACCTTTGTTATTACGGCATTGTTTCCATGCTTTGTCGTTGCATGTCTATGTATCTAATCATCATGAAATGCTCCATCTAGACAGGATGAAGCAAGTCAACCATAATATTCGATACTATTCGGTATATGAGATGGCCAGAATACACAGCTTTATTCTTCTCGTGAAAACCCACCGTGTCCCACGCTGTGTCAAGGTAAGTTTGAAGTGAGGCAGCTCACTTTAACTGTACAGGTTCTCATGATCTTGCCTACATAGCTCCGTCACCTGCTCCATTGTCTAAAGTCAGTGGCAAATTCACTAGGACTCTCACAACTTCGAATCTTAGGGCGAATGCTTCACGCTCACCATGCTATGGGTTGTATAGCTATAAGCCTAACTCTCCTGCTCTCCATCTTGGTTCCTCCTCTTGACTGCACAATCTCTATACTTCAAAGCAGCTTTAAAGGAGCTTCGAAGACATGACAATAGTCAGTTACGATCCACTAGAGGTGTCTCTGAAGAAAGAGCGTCGTCTGCTTCTTACCTGAGATCTGGAGTGGCACATTGGTTGATCAGTGAGCAAGCAAGGTGCAGTAAGTCCGGAATCGAAACTATTGTCATGCCCGAATTGACTGCGATTCTTTCATCGCTTCACGATTCTTTTAGTCGGTAGCCTGTATAAAGTACACAGCATCTGCTGATCTACTTGCATTCAACTTCTGCCAATAAAAGTAAAAGTTGTTACCTTGTGAAGAAAGGCAGAGCAGTCCAGGTTTTGACTCGAGCTAAAAGCACATTACCAACTCTGCATCCACGGTTTCCTAATTTATCTCGAAAGGTGGGCGTCTTTGCTCTCGACGATAATATAGTCTATCAACCTGTCAAGTTCTTGCATACCAATGGTATAATGGGTAACATCGGCTGTTGAAGCTTCCACTTTAAAGTATCATTCGCCTTCCATTTGTGCCGTCGTTCTTCAATCCACGTCGGTATGCATTTCAGTCTACACGGCGCAAGACATGGCAGATTAGGCATAAATAATCGCATCACACGAGCTTCGAACGCTTTCTTCCATGTCTCAAGAAAACCAAGGTGGTTGAATGGCTACTGTGAGCCTCTTAGCTTCATTTGGAAGGGTTTTGTATGCTATTGATTAGCTTTGTGGTGGCTTGAATTGAACTCTCGACAAATTCATCTTTACGTCGTACATGCGATTGGCTTCTAGCGCTAGTGGAGGGTAACAAGTAGGAAGGGATATTGCTGTCTTCTCCGTACCCGCTGTCAATCTCTTTCTCCACTCTTAGCGATCAAGCATCGGCCCGTTGTCCTAAGAGACGCTCTGAACTTCACACAGAAATTCTCCCAGTAGTTCTACCTGAGCAGTCTGACAACATAGCCAAGATTAGGGAATCGGAATGGCGCTCATACTAACCCAGCAATTCCTCCATGCTTCGTTTCAATCTTTACTCGTGAGTCTTCTGGGGGGCTTCTTTTGATCGCTGCAGGTTTATATATACCTTCCCCATCACACAATCGACGACCATAAATCTGCTTCCACTTTTGAGCCCCGGTATAGTTCACCATGTAACCTTCAGCCAAGTCCCTTTCCTTGCTTCAGTACTTGTCGCATTGCCATCAAGTTCACGTTCTGGTCGTTTTTGCCATGATTCATCCCCAGCTGAACGAAAAAAAAACCTCATGTTCTTCACTTGCTCAGCCACGAGGACCAAGCCGCATAATTGGTATTTATGTATATATCCACCCGCTTGTCCCCCATGCAGCTTCTCCACCGACCAAATCTGATGTAACGGAAACCTAGTGGCGGAGCCTGGGCTTCATCCAGTTTTCCAAGTTGCTCGTGAGCGTAGAGTATTCAATATCTGATGTCGTCCGGCCATCGAGCTGTGTTGCTTGTATGTGGGCAATGATGTGACAAAAGGCGCATACGGCGGAATGTAATGTAGCATTCTTACGGAGTAGCATTGATCTCCATCAAAACCCTCGCTATCGTTCTTTCTTCAACTCATTGCCAATTTTCTCCCCTCTCCTCAAAGGGCCACCCAGTCCCTCTGCAAAGCACCCCATTTCTACACATGACCCCGCCCCAGAAATACCCCGGAAATACAACACACAACCGAGTAGTCCTCGCTGATGTTGTTCCTGATCGCAATTTCATATATGATTCGCACGGTGGGGGAGCATTACTGGTCTCCGAAAAGCACAGCTCCATAAGCTGATCGAAAAGTTCTTGGTGCTTGCTTGAGGACGGTTGTGTTGCAGCTAGAACTGTATTTTATAGGTTCCCTCATCTGCTACAGCCTACAGACTTTGCTCAATGAACGCCTAGCAGTGGCTTCTTACATCATATTGACGGAAAGGGCCTCCTCTTAGAGGTCATTAGAGATGGAGGACGAAAGCATTATCGTCCTTTTGGTATGATTAGATTGACATTCTGCTAAGAAAAATACTAGCCTCACTCCTTTTCCAAGTAGCTAGCAGGCCACGTCTTCCATATTCCAAGGGGCTGGGATTTATACTATACACGCATCCTTCTCATTCTCCTTCTTTCTGTTGGTCCTTAACCAATAAATATCCAAACACCTCGCTTATTCAAAGAAGAGTTTTTCATACACCCCACCGACAAATGTGCAAAGCTCAAGTCCAAAGGTTGACCCCCAAAACGCCTCTATCTCCAAGTCCCCAGTACCCATTTTCCACCAGACGTACATAGTTCTGTATTCCTACACACTCCGCATCCTACCCC